>Ga0208373_1000828_pt1 | contig 47537 bp, 49 predicted proteins | sample RifOxyC2_FD_184036 | JGI IMG/M metagenome (GOLD analysis project Ga0208373, IMG submission 184036) | Soil microbial communities from Rifle, Colorado - Rifle Oxygen_injection C2 (SPAdes) | ecosystem: Environmental > Terrestrial > Deep subsurface > Rock core/Sediment | place: Rifle, Colorado...
GGAAGCAGAAGCAAAAATGGTGCAGAGACAACAGCAAAACTGTTGTCTGTTGTGCAAACTATGAAAATGCAAGAGGGAAATATTATAGATAATATGGCAGATTTACTTCAGAAAGCTAAGTAGATACCTTTCTTTAATATTTATGTTACCAAGAACACACATATTATTTGGGGCGATATTTACTTTAATTGTAGGTTATGTTTATCCAGGGATTAGTTGGTTTTATTTAGTGTTATTATTTTTGTCTTCGTTTTTGATTGATTTTGACCATTACATTGTTGCTGCGAATAGGACAAAGAGTTTTAGTTTGTTCAGGGCATTGCATTACTTTAGAGTTTATTGTGAAAGGGAGAAGAGAGATATAGCAAAAGGAATAAAGAAGAAGGGACACTTCATGGTATTTCACACTTTTGAATTCCATATTATTGTGTTGTTGCTTGGACTGTTTATTTGGAAGGGCTTTTTGTTTGTGTTTATTGGAATGGCTTTCCATTCAATCCTAGATATAATATACATGGTTTACTACAATGAAATGCATAGAAGAGAATTCTGGTTTGTTAATTGGGTTATATGGAAGTTTAAATAAAACTTACTATGGCTTTTGCCAGAAGCAAAAAGGCCGGAATCCAGAGAAGAACTACTGGAAGAACGAAGAAAAGAGTTAGGATGAGGATTATTGATGAAAATAGGTCAATTAGGCTCAGAACGTCTCCTGAGAATATAAACATCCCCTTGAGAAGGAGGAGAGCTATGCAGAAAAGCATGAATGAAAGAAAAGGAGTTAGATTGAAGATTAACATCAAGAATGCAATTGCTGAAAGAAGGTCGATTGCCCCAAGAACTTTTAATACTACGCTCATAGAGAAAATTGAAAACAGGGATTAATAAGGTTTATTGTGATGAAAAAGAGAGTTAGTTATCATAATCTGATGAATTCTACAACAATAGATAATAACTATATTTTTAATTTTATTAAAAGTGACTTGGATTTTATAAATCGATAATTACTTGATATTGAGAACAATTGTTTATATTGTTCTTTATTTTATTACAGTCTAAAAAGAGATTATTTCTTTTTCCAGAAAGTTTTATTTGGAATGAAGAGTTCCTTCAGAATAATAAGCGGAGAAAGCAAAGCTAGAACAACAGCGAGCCAGAGCATCGCTTTTCCTATGTTGTTAAATAATTCCTGGAATATTCCCTCTGGGGTATATTTATCGTACCAGTCTGATGCCTGCCATCTTACGGGATAGTAAAACCATTCATGGGTGCCGTAGATGGTGGAATATAATTCGGGATGGAAGACTATTGCAGTTTTGTATATAATCATGTTTGGTCCTTTATCTTCTCCGACGCCCCCTCCCCCCTTGAAGGTTTTCATTGCCTGAGAATTTGCTTTGAAGAATGAAGTCATGTCTTCCATGCTTTGATTAAATTCGGGTTGGTCTTTAATTGTGCCCCATCCGCAATCATCTGCTGCGCATTCTACAAAATACAGCGTTGTTTGAACTGACTGAGAGGTAAGATTATTGTTTATTTCCATTAACTTGGGGAAAAGAGAAGCTTCGATGTATGATTTATCATTAAACATCCAAGCTATTCTTCCACGATATATTCTTCCATCTGCAACAACTATGTCCTGCTGTTGAACTTCGTGAACTGCGAAGTCTCTAACATTAAACATTGCTGAACGCGAAGAGATATATGGCAATATAATGAAAAGATTTGTTATAAGAATAACGATTAGAGCAATTGATATGAGCATTGCAGGTTTTATTTTATCTTTTAATTTTTCTGAAATGGATACTAGAAAGACTGCAGATGAAAGAGAAAGCAAAAGCATGAATGGAACAAAGTGCGTTGGAAGGAGAGAGGTTCCCAGAAGGAATATGATTGGCACTAGATGGAAAAGTAACAAACCTCTGCCCGATTTATATTCATTGTTAAAAAGAATAACAATAATTCCGAGAATTCCTAGGACGAATAAAAGAGGGTCCAATTTAAGGAAAGTATCTAGAAGGAATTTAGGGGCGAGGGTAAATAATTCGGAGAAGACAAATCCTTTATCATATCCCTGCAATCCGGAGTAGATTTCTGGGCTTATTTTGAGGAATCTTGAGAATATTACATCGACTATTCCTTTTTGCTTGTAGAGAATAAAATTATAAGCTAAAATTGGAAGAGTAAATGCCAGAAGAATAAGGATTGAATAAAGAGTTCTCTTTTTGTTCTTTTTTATTACCTCTTTCCTATCCTCTGAAGCTCTGAAGTAATATAGAACACAAAGGACAAAAGAAGCGATGAAGGGCAAAGCAATTGGTTTTATTAGTATGGAGACTCCAAGAAAGACAATTGAAAGATATGAAATTTTCTTTGTGATTTTAAATTCCTTAATGAAGAAGTAGAATCCCAGAAGGAGGAAGAAGATAAGAGTTTCATCCATTTCCATGAGTGCATATCTTAGATGGAAAGAGGAAACTGCTAAAAGAAAAGAAGCAATAACTCCTACTTTTTCGTTAAATAATTCTTTACCTAGAAGATAAACTAGGAGGATTGACAATGAGCCAAAGAAGAAAGAGAGGAAACGAGATGAAAATGCATTTACTCCGAATAATTTATAGGCAATGTCTGTGAGATAGGACCAGGCAGGAGATTCATTCTGATGGTTTATTACACCCGATTTTATTATGTCCATTGCGTGAACGCTGTGAATCATCTCATCCGCTACGGTTGTTATATTATTTACTGCGTAGAATCTTAGGATTATTCCTATAATCAGAATAAGAATAAGGTACTTTCGGATATCTTTTGAGAATACGAAATCTATAGATTTGTCTAGGGGAGAAGACTTCTTTCCTGATGGCTCTTTTTCCATTTTAATAACTGCAGAAGAAGGTTATTAAATATTATTATTTGACAATTTTTTATATTAATCAACTATTCTATAGGAATCAAAATAATCCCTTGCCTTCTTCCATTCACTTCTTGGTTTTTGTTTGATTATTATATCTGAAACAACTTTAGCCATGTCAAGACAATGGTCTGCGTTGTTGTAGTTGAATAATCCAGGTCTTCCGGTTGTGTAGATATTGCCTATTTTATCGAGGAAATCTAAGACTTTATTTAGATTTTCCTTGGAATCCAGAGAATAGACAGGGTAGACTCTTCCAGCTTTTCTTGTTATGAAGTCTATGACTTCATCTTTTTTTATTAGATTTGCTTTTTCCAAATCCTTTAGGACTTTTTCTTTTATCTTTTCTTCAGGGAGATTATATATTTCATCATTATAATCGCATGTTATTTCTGCAGTAAGAACTGTTCTGTCCTTCGGAGAGACAAATGGACTGAAGCTCTTCAGCTCTGCGACCCTGTTGAAGAAAAATTCTCTCTCTGGAAAGAATATCCAATTGTCATTCAATGCTTTTTCTTTTTTAAGGAAAACGTAGGAGATTATCATTGAACGGAATTTAAGTTTACTTGCACTGTCTAGAATATTATTTGGTGTTTTTGGAAACAAAAGCCCGGGAAGGTCTGTAATTGGAATTGATGAGACAAGAACATCAGCTTTTAATTTTTTTATTTTACCTTTGATTGAAACTTCCAGGGATTCAACATTATCCTCTTTTAGGTTTATCTTTTTAGCATATGAATTAAATAGGATTTTCCCACCTTTCTTTGTAATTTGTTTTGCTATGTTTTCTCCAATCTCTCCATATCCAATTTTTGGATAATAGAAGAACTCTGCACTTACATCTTTATTCTTTATGAGCATTGACTTGAGGACATCGAATATATTTCCGACTGGGGACCTCTTTATTGCAAGTTCTTTTGAGAGTTTTTGAGGATTTCCCCAGACTTTTTCGGCAAATCCTTTGAAAATTGTATTGTATCCTGTTCTTCCGAAACCCTTGACAAAATAATCTTCATAATTTTTTATCTCATTTCTGGAAAGATTTGATTTTACAAAATCAATAAAGATATTGAATGCTTTTGATAGAGGAATTCTCATTAGGAGCTGGGAGAGTTTGACTGGAAAATCAAAATATTGTCCTAGAAGTCTAATTGAGTTTTTCTTTTTTATGGTTAGATAGTTGGGAACGAGCGATTTGAAATCTTCATAAACTCCTGGAAGTTGAGTGTAAAACTTATGGGGGCCATAGTCCAAGATAAAATCTTTGTATTTGAAACTTGCACAAACGCCTCCAACTTTATCTGTTTTTTCTATAATTGTAACATTAAATCCTGAATTTATAAGATAGAGTGCGGTTCTTAATCCCGTTAATCCTGCTCCAAGAATTAGTGCATTTTTATTATTTTTCATTTTAAGAATTTTTTATCTTTCTTGCGGCAACAAATGTCTGACCAAGCCAATAGGGAAAGAGTCTTTTATCTAGACCGAAGATTTTAGAAAAGAACATTCCAATTTTTGAGATGAACTGGGAAACTCCCCCTGCTCTGAACATTAGATATCCAAATTCAAGCTTTTGGAAGTAGGGTTTTATTGCGATTATTTCAAATCCTGCTTTCTTTAGAATTAAGTTTATTGTTTCCGGAGTGAAATAATACAAATGCACAGAATTGAGGAAAAGCCATTTTCTTCCCATCAATTTTGCGACTAAACTGGCAAGGTCGGGATAGTTTACAATTAGAACTCCCTTTTCTTTTAGAACTCTGTTGCATTCCTTTAATACTGCAAGTGGGTCGGGAGTGTGTTCAATTACATCCCAGAGTGTTACAACATTAAATGAATCTTTTTTATACTTCTGCTCGAATATTGTTCCGGGTTTTATGTCGATTCCATAATTTTTCTTTCCCCATGCTGCAAGCCATTTATTTGGCTCACATCCATAGACATCCCATCCTCTGCTCTTTGCTGCAGAAAGAAATGAACCTCCTGCAGTTCCAACGTCGAGTATCTTTCCCTTCCTAGCAAATTGTTCTATCTGTTTTGTTGAACTAATAAATGTTTTAACTCTCGCAGGGGCTTGGGAAACAAAAGTTTCGTCGCTTCCCTGAGAATATGCATCAACTATCAAATCTCCCCTTATTCTTGGATTTATAAAAACTAAACCGCATTTATTACATTTAACTAATTGGTCAATGAGAAGCTCATCTCCTGAAGCTCTGTATTTGCTTATTATATCTAGATCTTTTTCCTTGTTGTACTGCGCAGGATAAACTATTGAAAATGAATTTGAATTGCAGATATTGCATTTTACCGTTTCGAAGTATTTTTTGTCTATCATATTATTCTGTATTTGAAGAGAGCCCATAAGGCAGCAAGACCATCTTTCCAATTGATTTTTTTGCCTTCTTCGTAGCTTCTCGGTTTATATGAAATTGGAACTTCATGTATCTCTATTCCTTTTCTGGCTATCTTTGCCGTGACTTCTGGCTCCCAGTCAAATTTGTTATTTTCGATGTTTATAGACTTTATTACACTGGAAGAGAAGCATTTGTAGCAGGTGGCCTCATCAGTTATTTTAGTCCCAAAGAGAAGGTTTGCGAATGCAGTTACAACCTGTGCGCCAAGATAGGCAGATGTATATGCTTTTCTATGTTTTTTCTTTAGAAGCCCAGAGTGTTCTCTTTCTCCAAGAAAACGGGAGCCATAGACAACTTGAGCTTTTCCTTCGAGAATGGGCTTTATGACTTTGTAATATTCTTGAGGATTGTATTCCAAGTCCGCATCCTGAATTATTATTATATCTCCAGAAGCTTCTCTAATTCCTTTTTTTACTGCGGAACCCTTGCCCTGATTTGGCTGTTTGTCTATAACTCTAACTCCTTTTATTGTTTTTGCAAGTTCAACGGTGTTATCTTTAGAGCCATCTGAGACTACGATAATCTCCTTTTGCACATTATACTGCTCTAATTTTACAGCTTTTACCTGCCTAAGAACTTCAAGAATGGTCTTTGACTCGTTATAAGCAGGGATTACAATTGATAAAACTACCATCAGGAAAGCAAAGTAAAGTGGTTTAAAAAGATAACTATGATGGCCTCTTTTTTTAGCTTTATGAAGTTGGATAATATAAATAAATATCTTAATCCGATGAACTCTACTTGAACAGATAATAATGTTTTTTCTTTCCAATTTTATAGTAATTACCGTTTCAGAAGGTATTTAAAACATCTTCCTTTATTTTAGATATGAAAGATAAGGTGTTTGTAAGCGGCTGTTTTGATCTATTGCACAGTGGGCATGTAAGGTTTCTTGAAGAGGCATCTCAATTTGGAGAGCTATATGTCTGCATAGGCTCAGACAAAACAGTCAGAGAACTAAAGAAAAGAGAAACCATAAATCCTGAAGATGAAAGACTTTACATGATTGGAGCATTAAAATTTGTTAAAAAAGTATTTATTGGCTCTGGTTCTGGTATGCTGGACTTTGAACCTGAACTAAGAAAGATAAAGCCGACAGTATTTGTTGTTAATGAAGATGGAGATAAAATTGAAAAAAGAAAATTATGCGAAGAGCTTGGAATAAAATATTATGTTTTGAAGAGAACTCCAAAGGAAGGGCTTCCTGCGAGGAGCACAACAGCACTAAGAAATGAAAATTTAATCAAGGGAGGAGGCAGATTATGAAAAAGACATTATCTCAGAAGATAGCAAAGGACTCGTTTTATAATTTTTCGACTACTCTAATAAGCAGAATAGGTGCAGTTGTATTTACTATAATTTTGACAAGAATCCTTGCTCCAGAGCAGTTTGGAATATATTCATTGGTATTATCAATGGTCTTTTTACTGGTTATGGTAATAGACACTGGAATAAACACTGCTCTTTTGAAATTTGTTGGTAACGGGGGGGATAGGAAGTCGTCTGCCTACTTTAGACATATACTCGGACTTAAACTTAAGTTTGCGTTGGCTGCTTCAGTGGTAGTGGTTGTGCTTGCTTATCCGCTTTCAAAGTTTGTTTTTCAAAAGGAAGGAATGGTCATTCCTCTTCTCATAGGCTCAATATATCTGATATTGCTTGCCGCTGAGAGTTTTTTCACATTAATATTCTATGTATTTAGTGAAGTAAAATTTGTCTTAGTAAAAGAAACATTATCGCAAACTCTTAGAATAGCACTTATATTCCTCATCCCATTAATCGCATTAAAAACTAATTATGTTTCTGCCTCTCTTATAGCTTTAAATTGCTCATTGATTACAGTTGTTTTGTTCCTGTTTTTCCTGGCAAGGAAAAGATATCCTAATCTTTTCAAAAAGGAAGATTTATCAATTGATAAGACGAATGTAATAAAGTTTATTTCCTATGTAACTCTCGGTGGATTGTCTGCGATGTTCTTCTCGTATATTGATATTTTAATGATAGGTATTATGGTCAGTGATGCAAGTTATGCAGGATTTTACAGAGCGGCAACTACAGTTGTTTTTGGAGTTGCAGGATTGTTAAGTTTTGGAAATGTGCTTCTTCCGCGATTTGTAAAGATAAAAAATAAAGATTTAGAAAATGGGTTGAACAGAATTTTAAAATACATTCTTGTCCTTAGCGTTCCTGCAAGTATTGGTCTACTGATAATAGGAAAGTATATTCTGAGGGTTTTTTATGGCTATGGGTACCTTGATGCAAACTATTCGATGATTTTTCTTTCTCTTCTTTTGATTGAAACTCCGATTACCGCCACGCTTTATGCTTTGCTTTCTGCAAAGGGGAAGCCAGAAATATACACAAAAGCGAGCACAATGGCTCTTATTGCAAATGTTATTCTGAATTTTATATTCATAAGCTGGTTTTTGAGATATTCACTATCTTGGGCAATTGCAGGGGCAGCTCTTGCGACTTTAATAAGTAGACTTCTATATCTCGTAATCATGACTAAGAAAACTAAAGACTTATTCAAAATAAAATTAAATTATGGATTGATAATAAAACCTCTGATTGCTTCTCTTGTGATGGCTGTAGCATTGATTTATTACATAAACTCTGTGAGCGATATGGATGCAATTACTGGAGTGATTGCGATAGTCATAGGGATTGCAGTTTACTTTGTCTCAATATTGATTTTAAGAGGAATAACTTGGGAAGATTTGAAACTTGCAAATCCGAGAAATCTTGTGAATTGAAAGGAAAATTATTGATAATACCCTTGATTCTGTGGAGAAATCTTTTTCGGTTTGGTGGAGCTTGATAGAATAATCTGCTGGAGAAAATCTAAATCATAACTGTTTCTGTCAAGCCGGTCAAGATTAAACTTTATTTCTCCAAGGTTAAGAAATTCAAGGAATTTTTCAACATCCTTTGGAGTTCCAAGTCCATGGACGAATTTTGGCCTGCAGAGTTTTATTATTTTTCCACGTCTTACAAGATAGTTATAAACTGGTGCGATATAAAATTCATTATTTGTTCTGTCATTTTCTTCAATCATTTCTTCTGCAGCCCAGACAAAATCTCTACCCTTTGCGAAATAATACGCCCCTATGTTTGCGTTTCGGCTAATCTGCAGTTTTTCTGCAACCTCAGTAACTTCGCCAGCCTCGTCTACTTTTGCAAAACTCCACTTTGAATTATTGGCGTAGAAAACTGGGATAATTCCGTCCATTTTTCCCTTTAATTTTTCTATTTCTCTGAATATCACATCGCCATCAATAAAATGGTCTGAATCTGTTATGAGCAATGGAACCTCGCTGTCTATGAATTTCTTTGCAAGAAGAGCTGTACAAGCAGCACCCTCGGTTACCTTGTCCACTGGGACGACTTTTACATTTTTACCAAATAAGTACATAAGGGCTTCATTTATGTGAAATTTTTCTATATGCTCTTGAAGAACTAAAAAGATGAGAGTATCTGATTCTTTTATAGGTAATGATGAAAGAGCCCACTGAATCATTGTATGTCTCCCTATTGTTATTAATGGCTTAGGCTTAAGGTATTCTGGATTTTTGTTGACTTCCTGAAGAAATCTACTCCCTCTTCCAGCCATTGGAATAAGAATATTCATTTTATATTATGTTAAAACTTACTTTTAAATATGATTATGGTAAAAAAGATAGGTATTTATTACTATTCTGGAAGATTAAATCTAGAGTGAAAGTTTATACTCATTCAAAAAGGAGTTTAGATTTTCCGGAGTATCTAACCCCCAGACATTTTGCACATTAAATACTCTTATTTTCTTGCTGTCTGCAACCATTTCGTTATATACCGGGCAGACATAGAATTCATTATTTGTTCTGATGTTTTTGACTATCATCTGCTCTGCATATTTTACGAAATCTGAGCCTTTTTTATAATAATAAACCCCTGCTGTTGCTCTATCACTTATGGGTATTTTTTCAGCTACTTCTGTCACAAATCCATGTTCTCCAACTTTTGCATAGCTCCATTTAGGATGAGTTGATTTGAACGTTAATATCCCTCCGTCGCATTCATCTGCAGACATGGCGTAGAAAAATTCATTGCTATTCCATTCAATAAACTGATCTGAATTGGCAATAACTAGAGGAACGTCATTGTTGATATACTCTTTAGCTAGAAGGGCAGTGCAAGCAGCACCTTCTGTTTTGTTTTCAACTTGAATTATTTTACAATTTGGAGCAATTAGATTAAGAAGATATTTGAGATTATATTTTTCATAGTGTTCTTTACGCACTATAAATATAAAATTACCTTCAGTGTTGAGATTTTCAACTGTAACTTGAATCATGGGCTTATGTTTTATTTCTATTAGAGATTTAGGGAAAGTATATCCTGCAAGCTTAAATGGCGTTCCCTCTCCAGCCAGGGGGATTAAAACATTCATCTTTTTATCTTGCCATTTAATTTTCTTTGAGCTATTCTGATTAGATTCATCATATTCATTTAATGCTTGTTCAACTCTCTCAAGAGTTAAATCCGTGGAATCTTTGACACCAAGGAGATGGGCTCCCGAGTCTATTGCTGCCTGTCTTCCTATGTGCGAATCTTCTATAATAAGACATTCTTTTGGTTTCAATCCTAGCTGAATGAAAGCACGAAGATACATTTCTGGAGAAGGCTTTGGAGTAACTACATCTTGGTTTGAAAGGTAGAAGTCTATGTATTCTAAAAATCCTCTTTTGAGAAGCATCATTTTTGTAGATTCTCTTATTGAATTAGAACAGACAGCGAGCTTGTATCCCTTTTCTTTTAGTATTCTAAGTATTTCCCTTAATCTATCATCGTAATCCAGTTTGCTTAGGATTTTGATTGTCTCTTCCTGTTTTGCCTGCCAAATAGAGTCGTAGAGGGCAACAGGAAGTCCTTTTCTCTCCGTAAGAAGCTGAAGTTTTCTTTTTGTTGTCATTCCATCGAAAGTTGAAAGGTGTTCATCCCGATTTATGATGTAGTTAAATCTTGCAAGAGCATTATTTAATGCGTTGTAGTGAATTTCTCTTGCGTCTACTAGAACACCATCTAAATCAAAAATTATTGCTTTTATCTTTTTTTCCATCTTATTTAGTGATAATCTTACTTTTTTGTCATTTATAAGTTTTCCCACACTTGAGAGGATAATTCGATTTGCTACTGATAAAGATATTAATTGTATGTAGATTTAAATATCGGAGATTATATGGGGATTTATGGTATTAGTTTTAACGCATAGGGGATTGGAGCCAAGTAAACAAGACTTTTTCAGTGAAGGAAGTTTTGAAGCATTTGAAAATCAATTAAAAAGAGGGTTTGGAATTGAGTTTGATCCTAATTTTGCCAAAGATGGAATAATTGTATTTCACGATTCTTCGCTGAAAAGGATAACAAAGGGCAAGGACGAAAGAAAGTTTAGCGGGATGAAACTGGAAGAAATAAAGAATATTAGATTGGAAAAGGGAAGAATTGCAGAGCTTGGAGAAATACTGCGATTAATTAAGAAATCTAAATCTGAGTTGAATGCTATGCATTTAAAGGGAATTTACCAAAGCAAAGAAAATATTGATTTAGTGATAAGTGCGCTAAAGGAATATGATGTTGTAGATAAAGTTTTAATTTTTGATATAAAACCTGAGTTTGCAAGGTATATTAAATCAATAAATAAAAAAATTAAACTCGCACCTTCTATAGCTCATCCCTATGATATTGAAAGATATAATGAAGTTGTAAATGGAACGCTCATCTCCATTGAAGATGCTTTGAAATACAAAAAAGAAGGATTGTATGAATGGGCATGGCTGGATGAATGGGATACATTAGATGAAAATGGAAAGGAAAAAAGACTAAACACGAGGGAGAATTTTGATAAATTAAGAAAAGCAGGATATAAAATTGCAACAATAACTCCTGAGCTGCATGGAACTTCTCCCGGGTTGTATGGGGGGGAATCTCACAAAGATGCCGAAAATAAGGAAGTATTATTCAAAAGAATCAGAGAGATTATTGGACTGAAACCAGATGCAATTTGTACGGATTATCCTGAAGAAGTTAAGGATATGGTTAAAACTCCCTAACTTTCAATAAAAATAGATATCTCTTGTCCATAAACTCCGTTATGTGAAATGATGACTTTTATTTATTCTTTTTATTTAACTTATCTAAGATTTCATCTGGATCCACGCCGTGCATGAGGCATCCTTCTTCAATGGTTTCCTGCATTGCAAGCGGACAGTCGATACAAGTTAGACCAAGGTCAAAAAGGACCTTGGAAGATTTAGGATTTTTTCTTATTACTTCGGAAATAAGGTCATTTTTATTTATTTTTTCTGTTTTTTTGCTTTTTGATTTCATTTTTTTCCAATTTTGCTTATGATTATTGCTTTTGTGGCACAGGCTTCTTCTGCTTCTTTTACACATTCTTTGTCTGTTGGAGATTCTTTTACTATGGCTTTTTCTCCCTGCATTGCAAACACTCCTGGGCAGAGAGCTTCACAACTACCACAACCAATGCATTCTTTCGTATTAATTTTGACTTTATACATTTTGATTACCAAAATATTTCTCTTTATAAAACCTTATGAGCTGTTCTACTTCGGGGATACAAGCCTTATTGCTTACTCCAACCTTTAGCTTATTCTGTATTTTTTCAAGCGTGTCTGCCCCTTCTAATACTGCTTCTTCAATGTCTTTGTCAGTAATCCCCGTTTCTTTATCTATTATTCTTGAGTTTTCATCCATTATCCTAGATATTTGTTTAGATTTTCTAAAGTAATCATTTATTGCTGCCCTCAGCGCTTTATCTCCGAGCACAGAACAGTGGAATTTCCTTGCCGGAAGATCTCCAAGCCTTTTTGCTATATCTTGGGGTTTTATATTTAGTGCATCTGGAATCTTCATGCCCTCATTTTCGCTAACCATAACGGAAAGCATGGAAGTTGATGCTATTGCGGATGCGCAATTATGCAAAGAGATACCATTTATCCTATAAATTTTTGGTTCATAAACAAGTCCAGGATCATATATCTTTCCTTCATAATCCAATACTGTAATTTTTGAAATTGGAATAAGAAAGGAACTTTCTTTTCGAAAGTATTTTATTCTGGAATATTCAGTATCTTTTCTAAATATTAGATTATATTCTCCGCTATTTTTATACAATTTTCCCCTTATAGTAAATTCTCTGTTTTCTCTTTTGTGAATTGGCGCAAAAATTCCTAATCTTCCTATCATTATTTGAAGCTGATAAGCCAATTCTTCTTTAGAAGTTGAAATAAAATATTGAGGCTGCCAGTTATCTTTTTGTTTAGTAATCCATCCATCTCCATTTATGTATGAATTGATTATTTTTTCCTGTTTATTTAATGGTAAAAGTAGTACCTCTTTTGAAAACTTTTTATGCGAAGGTTTGCCCCCATGATAAACTAACAACTTGACTATATCTGGTTCTTTTAATTCGATACATAATACATTTTCAGTATTTCGTTTATAAATTTTATAAACCCATTTTCTTTTTTCTGCAATTTTTTTGATATCCTCAACAAACTCCGTTTCATCCAAACCAAAATAAAATATGGCTCTGTTCTTTGAAGGGCTTGAACCATCAGATACATAGTACCCCAAAAGAGTACATGTCTCCTCATCCAGCTCAAGTAAATCTTCTGTTTTACTTGGAACTTTAAATATCATAAAATCTCCTTCCCTCAGATCTGCAGCAGGGATGAGGTCTATTTGAGAACTATCAATTTTGGAATTATTAATTTCTGACCATCTTCTACCAGAAGAACGATGTATTTTTACTAGACTATCCCTCTTAACAGCTGGAACGGGATGATTTGGAGTAAGTTTAAATTTATAAAAATTAGAGGAAGATAATTTTATAGAGATAATTTTTCCGTTGTAATTCTTAACTAAAGTCTCTTCTATTACATTTGTTTTTCCATCGCCATCAAATACTTCATCTGCAAATTTAATGTCTTGTACTTTTTTTGTTGTAAAATCATCCATTAATATTCGAGCATCCGGCAATAATGAACCAAAAGTCTGCCATTTCATTTCAGTTATTTTATCTTCTGACTTGTTAACCTTAATCCAGACTTTCATCATGTCTCCACATGCAGGACTTCCAACCATTCCTAGACCATCTGCTAGATATTCTTCGGCTTCCTTGCCGTCAAGAAAATTTCTTGGTTCAAAGAAATGACTTTTCACATTTTCTGAATAAAACCATTTCTTTGCATCAACTTTTGCTTTTACATCGGCATGCAGTGCGGGTTCGCTCATTTGAAGTGCTCCATGTTTAGTTTTACGGGAGACATTCCTCTAAGCTTTTCAACTATCTCAGGCATTTTTTTGATTAGTTCATTTATTTCCTCTGAAGATGTGCTTTTCCCAAGAGTAAACCTTATACTGCCGTGAGAGCCTTCATAGGAAAGTCCTATTGCTCTTAAAACATGACTTGGCTCAAGGCTTTTTGAGGCACAGGCAGAACCAGTTGAAGCGCAGAAACCTAACTTGTCAAGATAAAGTAATATTGATTCTCCCTCTATATCCATAAATGAAAGATTTGCATTATTTGGAAGTCTTTCAGTTGGATGCCCATTTAGTCTTGTCTTTGGAATTTTAAGCAGACTTTCAATAAGATGATTTCGCAATTGGGTAAGTCTTTTATTTTCTTCATCTTTATTTGCTTGCGCAATTTCAAGAGCTTTGGCGAATCCTACTATTGCCGGAAGATTTTCTGTTCCAGAACGTAAACCTGATTCTTGACCTCCACCGTGAATGAGAGGTTCGATTTTTAATTCTCTTCTCTTATATAAAATTCCAGAACCTTTTGGTCCTTGAATCTTGCTTCCATTCAAGGACAACAAGTCAACATTAAGATTTTTAACATTAATATCTAGGGAACCAGCAGCCTGACAGGCATCGGTATGAAATGGAATATCCTTCGCTTTGGCAATCTCTCCAATTTTTTGTATTGATTGTATTGTACCTATTTCATTATTAGCATACATTATAGTAATTAATATTGTTTTATCAGTTATTGCATTTTCAATATCTTTTGGATTTACCATTCCATATTTGTCCACTTTAAGATAAGTTACTTCAAATCCATTTTTTTCAAGATATCTACATGTGTTTAGGACTGCAGGATGTTCTATGCTTGAAGTTATGATATGATTGCCTTTTTGTCTGCTGGAAAAAGCAATGCCTTTTAATGCGAGATTAATGCTTTCGGTGCCTCCAGAAGTAAATATTATTTCGTTATCATTACAATTCAAAATCGCCGCAACTCTCCTTCTTGCATCATCTAATGCATCTTTTGACTCTAATCCTTTTGAGTGAAAGCTGCTGGGATTTCCATAATTAAGAGAAAATAAAGGCAACATCTCTGAGAGAACTTCCTCATCCAAGGGGGTTGTTGCCGCGTTGTCAAAATAAATAGTGCTCATCTTTGGCAAATATTGCAATGGCTAGATATTCCTCCAGATTTTTTATGTAAACTGCAAATAATTTTTGAAACCTCTGGGAGGTTTAACAGAAAATGCAATTCTTCTCTTGATTCACTGCCTTTAATTATCCTTTCTGCTGCAAGAGAGATTTCTTTTTTTATCTTAGAGCCAAATTTGACTTCATTTGCTCTTTTAAGATTTGAATATTGAGATATTGCTGCTTCGGTAACACCTAGGAAATGAGCTATTTTATTCTGGGGAATTTTATGCTTTTTCATAGAAAGTGCTAATTCTCTCCTTAATGAAGGAATAAGATACCAGACTTCTATCTCCTGAGGGAGAACTATTCTGTTTGTCATTAAAGTTAACAATAGTTAATTGTTTTTAAATCTTATCTATGTGCGACAGATATTGGTTTTATCCATAATTCAAACTGAAAAATAGATATCTTCATCCGATGAACTCTACTATCATTGATAATAACTGCTTTTTTCTTTAATTCTGCTGAAAGTTATTTAAAATTTAAATATAAAACTCAATCTCCTTCAAAGTCAACAATGCTATAGAGGGGCCATTTTAATTTTTCATGCCCTCTAAGTTCCGGAAGATTTATGATGAATGCACATTCAATTACTTCGCCTCCAAGCCTTTCAATCAGATTTGCGGCTGCCAAACAAGTGCCTCCCGTGGCAAGAAGATCATCTATTAGAAGAACCTTTTGAGAGGGTTTTATCGCGTCTTTATGAATCTCAACTGCATCCTTTCCGTACTCCAGAGAATATTCCTCTCTAATTTTTTCTGCGGGAAGCTTACCTGGTTTTCTTATCAGGACAAAACCTTTGTTGAGCTTAGATGCAAGGGCAGAGCCTATTATGAATCCTCTTGATTCTATTCCTGCTATGACATCTATTTCTTTGTTTTTATACCTCTCCTCAAGAATTTCAATAACTTCTCTGAAACCATCTTTATCTGCCAGAAGAGGAGTTATATCTCTAAACATAATTCCAGGTTTTGGCCAGTTTGGGACAGTTCTTATCTTTTGTTTTATTCTTTCAGCTTTGAGATTTTGCTCATTGCCAATAGATTTTAGAGTTTCCAGAATAAGCATTTTTACTTTCTCCACATTCTCGTTGAATATCTTAAGTATTCCGTCCCAGGACACTGGCTCTTCATCGCTTTTCCAGCAGTCATAATCTGTTGACATTGCAATTGGTGCATATTCTATGCCTGCTTCTTTTGCAAGCGCAGCTTCCGTTGCGATGGACATATTTACTACATCTGCGCCTAGAATTCTATACATCTTGCTTTCGGCAATTGTTGAAAACCTTGGCCCTTCGATGGTGATTACTGTGCCTTTTTCGTGATGTGGAATTTTAAGAAGTTTGCATGATTCTATTAGTTTATTTCTCAGCGATTTTGAAAAAGGATTGGCCATTGGAGTATGCTTTGCTTCTCCTTCAAAATGCTCAAAAAAAGTATTCTTTCTGGATTTGGTAAAATCAATAAAATCATCTAGAATTATTATGTCCCCTCTTTTTATTTGCTCTCTTAGGGAGCCACAGGCAGTTGTTGCAATTATATATTTACAGCCAAGATCCTTTAGTGCCTGGATATTTGCGCGAAAATTGACTTGGCTTGGTGGAAATTCATGTTTAGAACCATGACGAGAAATAATACAAACTCCCAAACCCTGAATTGTGCCAATTGTTATGGAAGAAGAAGGTTTTCCATAGGAGGTATTTACTTCAATCTTCTGAGAATCTTTAAGAATTTCAGGATTTTCAAGTCCGCTACCTCCAATGATTCCAATCTTCATGATTTTTGTTAATATTCTTAATTTTTAAACATTGCTTAGATGCAGTATAACAATCGAAATGCGAGATTGTTATATAAAGTACACAAATCATTAGATATCTTAATCTGATGAATCCTACTGCAAAAGATAACAACCTTTTACTCTCTATTTTTATTGAAAGTCGTTTATAATTATCAAAAAGTTTATTTCTTTAACTTCAGTTCCTCAAATGTTGCTCTTTCTTTTTGATAGAAAATTCCCGTTGGAATTCTGCTATCCTGAGAGTTATAGTCAAACTCATTTGACTTTAATAGTGCTGCATTAATATCTGTTTTGTCATGTCCTTCCTTCTGCAGATTGTAGAATCTTTTTTTGTACTGACTTTTATTGTGAAAAATTAGGCAGGGTTGAAGAACTTCAATAAATACAAATCCCTTATGCTTAAACGCCTCTTCGAGAACTTCTTTAATCTGAGCAATATCGCTATCAACTCTGGCAACAAAACTGGCTCCTGCAGAGAGCATCATTTTTATTGAATTAAATGGATTGACTGTTGTTCCATAGGGATTTGTTTTATCTTGATATCCTTTTTCTGTTGAAGGTGTTGGCTGACCAAGAGTGAGGGCAAAAACTTGATTATTGTGCACTATGTATTTGAAATCTGGATTGTATCTTGCTGCATGAATTAAATGCTCGATACCTTCTGAATAGGCGTCTCCGTCTCCTGAAAAACCAAGGACGTTTAGCTCGGGTTTAGCTAACTTCATTCCAATGCAGGTTGGAATAACTCTTCCATGTAGAGCGTTTATCCCAGGAAGGTCAATATAATCAAATATCTTTCCGTGGCATCCTATACCTGAGACAATTCCAAAATCTTCTTTCTTTTTTCCATTATTTAATTTATCTTCCATAAATCTTTGAACAGCTGAAAGAAGCATAAAATTAAAACATCCTGGACACCAAGTTACTGGAGCAGAAGTTCTCACACTCTCGCTCATATTAACCTCTTTGCTATTTCGTTCGCAAGTTCGTCTGATAAAAAGGGTCTCCCGTCATATCTTAGTATTTTATTCTTGTCTTCAATGATAAATCCTGTTTTTTCTGCAATGAGTGAGGATAGGGGAGAAGTAGAGTTATTTTCGACAATCATTACGTTTTTTGCCTTCCTTATTTCTCCATTAATTAATTTACTCAGAGGCATAAGATAAATAACCTGCAGGAACTTGCAATCTTTTCCTTTAATTGCATCCAATATTGCTCCTTTTGTGCTGCCCCAACCAATAATTAAATTATTGCTTTCCTTATTCCCATAAATCTTAAACGGCTGGAAGTTTTCTATCTCTTCTGCAAGTTTTTTTGCCTTTTCAATTCTCGATTCAACATTCTTTTTTACTAGTTCGGGATTTTCAGTTGCAATTCGGTTTTCATCAGATTCATAGCTGTTATATCTCCTTGGCCACTTGACTGTTTTTTCAGAGAGGGTTATTTTTGGCTCGCCCATAAAACTGAAATAACTTTCAACGAGATGTTTGTCAGACATTAGAATTCCAGGTATTGAATATTTTTGAGTAAAATGGAATATCTCTGAAGTTTTTTCAATTGCTTCTTTGGCATCTCCTGGAGCGATGACTATTCTTACGAACTCTCCGTGCCCGGAGTGCAGAGCCATGTTTAAATCTCCCTGAGCTGTATATGTTGCAAGCCCTGTTGAAGGTCCTGGCCTTTGTGAAAGATACATAACTAAAGGAATTTCAGCCATTCCGGCAAGACTTAGAGATTCAGTCATTAAATCGAAACCTCCTCCCGAAGTTCCAACCATTGTCTTAGCTCCAACCAATGAACTTCCAATTGCTGCGTTAACGCATGAAATCTCGCCATCAAGTTCAAGAGTTACGTGTTTTCCATTTTTTTGCCTTTGGGAGAGTTCAGTTAAAACTCCAGTTGCAGGAGTCATGGGATAGCTATAATAAAATTCAATCCCTGACTGAATTGCTCCTTCAGATATTGCTTCGTTGCCATTCATAATTGTAATTTTATTTTCTTTGGTAGAAATAGGCAGGGAAGATTGCTGAGAGTTATAACCTTCAGATGCATTTTGAAGATTTTTTTCATAATTGCCAATCTTTTTTAGCTCTTCATCAAGGATGCTAAAATCTATTCCTAATATCTTAAAGATACAACCCGCATAGAAGATATTGTCTTTTCCGCTTTTTAATAAAATACCATTAGGATTTAGATCTTTATTGTGAATTTTTTCAGTATTTTCATCTATTGCAATCAGAATGTCAATATTACTGGAATTTGAATAGACTGGCTCGTCTGAAAAAGTTATGAGATTGAAATTATGTCCACCCCTGACAACAGATTCATATTCTCTTGAAGTAAAGACAAACAGCCCTTTTTTTATTAACCCTCTTGAAACTATGGCCGCAAGTATATTTGCCCCCTGCCCTGCTTTTCCGCCCATAAGAATGTTGTATTTCATTTAAATTTCCTGTTTAAGTATAGTACTCGTCCTTTTTAAGTATCCTGTTAATTACGTAATCCCATTCCCCATAATATAGAAGTTTGAACATATTCAAAATTGAGGATTTTATATTTTCTATTCTATTTATCAGTTCTCCCGCTTCAGTCAGAAGTCTTGGATGCCTTTTATGCCATTTGTGATTGAGCATATACCTTATGATAAAATTTGGAATTAATTTATTTCCTATGAAATAATAATAATTCATTATTGGGAATTTTTCAGCTTCTGTTTTATTCATCATCTGCCCCTTCAGATTTCTATCTCTGCTCGCTATCTGTTCTGGTTTTATTCTTCCTTCACTTAGAGCTATGTGGGTTATCTCAAAGTTTGGATAGTAAACAAGCCTGTTTCTTTGAACTTTAAATGGTTTCTTTAATTTTAGGAAAAATAATATTCCTTCCTCCAAATCTTTTTCTGTTTCAAATTCAGAGAATATTATATCATACCCTCTGGTTATATTTAACCTATGTAATATTGCATCTGCTCTCATTATCTCTTTGTTAGTGTCAGTTCTCCCGAAAATTTTTCTTATTCTTTCAGAACCGCTCTGAATACCCATATCAAAAAAGTTTATTCCTGCTTTTTTCAGCAGAGACATGCTTTCCTCATTAACGAATCTGGCATTTCCGTAGGCGAAAAATGGAAGGTTTATGTATCGCTTATATTTTCCTACGAATTCCCTAAGCCATTCTAGATTAGTCATAAAAACATCGTCCCAGAAGGCAATGCTCTTTATGAGAGGAAACTGCCTTTTTGCTTCTACCAGTTCTTTTATTACCGAATCGACTGTCCTTCTCCTTAGATATTTATGATGGAAAGTCTTGTTATAATAATGATTTATACAATATTTACATGAGAATGGACATCCCCTTGAAAAAGCGATATGATATCCGTATTTCAAATGAGGAAGAGTATTCTTATTATGGACTTTATCCCCCATTATATACAATTTGTTTTCATCTGAAAAGTCCGGAAAGGGTAGTTTATCAAGATCTTTTACAAGCGGACGAAAATCATTCTTTATTATTCTTTTACCCTTCTTTGTCCAGACATTCTCTATATTGTCTAGTGGTTTATTTCTTTTTATTGCTTTAAGTATATCGATTACTGCGCCATCTCCCTCTCCCCTTACAATTATATCTGCATATTCTAAACATCTTTCGGGCTCTATCAATGGATGAATGCCTCCCCAGACTATCTTTCTATCCTTAAGAACTTCTGAGATTTTTACCGCAATCCAGAAACTTATTGAGTTAACACTCATCATAACAACCTCTGGATTTATTCTATCAATAACTCGTTTTAAAGTGGTAATCTCCTCTTCAGTGGGGAGAGTTAGCTCCATTAGCAACCTTCTGAAATGAATAGTAGTTATGTCAAATCCTGCTTTCTTTATCAAAGAATGCAGATAGGCCGCAGTCATATTCGTATCGCCATGTAAGTTGATTAGTACAGCTTTCATTTTACCTGAAAAGAGAGGTCATTTAAAAAACCTTATTATTTGTTTAATTGGAGCTTTCAAATAGTAGTCCCTGTTCTCTTTGTCTCTTCTTTTCAAGCTGTCTTTTAATCCGACGTAATAGTTGTGTGCTCTCCAAAGAATATATGTGCTATTTTTGAGCAGAGAACCAAAAATCGGAAGATTTTTTCCACTAATCATCAGTCTTATCAGATTTTTAGGGAGATTATACTTTGAATAAAGCACAAAAAAGGTATTAATTACTCCGTTATTCAGAAGCATATGATTCTTCAGATAAACATCTGTGAAATCATTTTTGATTATTCCTTCTTTTTTTGCCCTCTCATAAAGTCCTGTTCCGGGATAAAGAGTCAAGGAGAATAATGAAAGGGTGTAGGGTTTCTTTAAATCCATAACAAATTCCAGAGATTCCTGCCTTGTATCATCGGTCTCCCACGGATTATCCAAAATGAAGTCATAACAGATTTCTAATTTATCTCTGTAGTTTTCAAGCATCTTAACTGCTTTAACTACAGAATTCTTAAGTGCAAATCTGCCAAATATTTCTTTGTTTACCTTGTCGCTTATACTCTGTATTCCTATTTCTAATCTTACCATGCCTGCATCAAGTAGAACCTTTAATTTTTCTTCACTGATTGAAGTCGGAGTTGAGGCGCAGAAAAAAGGCATGGAGATTTCTTTCTTGTATAATTCGCAGAATTTTTTTAAATTATCAAAGGGTTGGGCGCAGAAATCATCATCAACAAATCCTATTATCTCATCTTTAGGAAGAATTCTCTTGGCATTTTTGAGCTCTCTTATTACATGAGCGTTTGTTCTTCTTCTTAATCTTGCAAAATCTTTATGGATTTTTATGAGGCAGTCATTTAGGCAGTATTTGCATCTATATGGACACCCTCTGCTGGTTATTACATAAAAATATTTTTTATAAAATGAATTTATCAAACCTTTTTGAGAATTAAGTGATTTTATCTGTCCATTGTGATAGTAGAAAATCTTATCCAGATAGAATCTTGGAACCGGGAAAGTATCAAGGTCTTGCACTATTGGTCTTAGGAGATTTCTTATTATTTCTCCGTTCTTTTTTACATAGATATTTTTTATATTATCTGTTCTTTTTTTGTTTGCAATCCTTTCTATTAATTCGGGAAGGGCTTCCTCGCCTTCCCCAACACAAACATAATCGGCGAGTTCTAAAGATTCCTCCGGCTTAACTGTTGGGTGAACCCCCCCTATAGCTATCGGAACGCCAAAATCCTTTAGTTTTTTGGAAATTCTTTTAAATGAAAAGAAGGTATTTGTCATGCAAGATATACAAAACAGCCCTGCCCCATTAGAGAGCTTTTTCAACTGCTCAACAACTGAGGAAAGCTCGGCATCGCTTTTCCTTAAATCAAGAGGAATATGAAAATAAAGAGGGTCATGCCCGTTTTTTATAAGTATATCTTGCATAAACGGAAAAAACAAAGATGGGCTTTCTTCTAAGCTTATTAATATAACTTTCATATCTTATGCTCAATTATGCACTATATAAGTTTTATTATGGACAATTCTGTTATTTATATGACGATTATTCAGAATTGTCCCATTAGAGAATTCTGTACAAAATGTTGTATATCTTACAGAATTATCTATAAGTTAGAATAATGATTAATAGAGATTATCATTTTTTGTATCTATTTTGACAAGTTAATTCGCTTCGCCCATAATCCTACTACAATAGGTAACAACTTTTTACTCTCTATTTTTATTGAAAGTCGTTTATAATTTATATACCTTAAATCATTTAGGGCATTATATTTATAAAGTTCCCAATTCTAAAAGTTTTATGAAAGTTTTCAAGCTTGATGAAATGACCCGAGGATGGTTTGTGGGAAACTTCTTTCCTACTGCATACGACACAAAGGACTGCGAGGTCGCACTGATTAGATACAAAGCAGGAGATAGTGAAAAAAAGCATGTTCATAAAATAGCAACTGAGTTAACATTGGTGGTAAAGGGAAAAATCAGCATGAATGAAGTGGAATATAATGAAGGAGAAATAATAGTCATGGAACCGGGGGAAGCTACAGACTTTAAGGCATTAATTGATACAATCAATGTGGTTGTAAAAGTTCCAAGTGTTAAAGGAGATAAGTATCTTGTTTAAATCGGGATAATAGACTAATATTTCTTTCTGAAAATATACCTTTTTATTAACTGTTTGATATACCAGTAATAGTATTTCTTTGACCTTTGAGTTATTCTTCCAAGTTTGAACTTATTGAATTTGTATATTCCCCCATAGCCATGCCTCCATAAGAGGGTTTTGCAAGTTGAATATTGGTTAAATCTTGGAACAAAACCATTTTTATGAAAGCTCATGGAAAGCTGAACATCCTCTCCCTGATTCCAGAATAATGATTCATCCCATTTGGATTTTCTCCAGGTGTCCTTTTTAAGAACATAGTATCCTCCATCCAGATAGAGGTCATTATCCCAATCACGATATTCTAAAAGTGCAACTCTAGATAATTTGGGCCATCTTGTGCCAAAGGTCATCCAGTCCCCGGCTCTTTTTCCGCTTTCATCTAGGATGATGTTGCTGAGAACATCAAAATAGCTACCGTATTTCTTGATTCCTTTATACCAGTTTGAATCCAAGATAAATTTATCGTGCATTATCACAAGATTCTCATATTTCGCATTTTCGCATAGTAGATTTTTCTTTTTTGTTATCCATCCCTTGTCATCTTTTTTATCAAAATGAATATATCTAAAGTCATGTTCTTTTCTATCAAAGTAAGTCCCACAAACAATTATCTCATAGCATGGAATTTTTAATTGCTTTATTGCCTTAATTTGCTTCTCCACCCAATCATTTCTCTTTCCATTTGTTAGTATTCCAAATGTCCATTTGTCAATTGAATCATTTTTATTCAGAGCAGATTTAGTTTTTTGTATAATTATCCTTTGGAAATTATTATCGATAATTTCATTTTTTATTATCTTTGCCTTATCTTTTAGTAAAATTTTGATTTCTTTGGTTAGTTTATCTGAATCTAGAATATTATTTGGCTTGAAATCAATTAGGATATGTCCTTTAACCTTAATTGAATAAAACCATTCCTTTATGATAATTCTAAAGAACTTTGTTTCATTTACTATGCCTCTGGAATAAACGAAATCGAGGGATTCTGGTTTAAACTTGCATTTTAGAGAGTAGAAATTGTCAATTTCGGGAGAATAATGAACTGCATTATCTAGGTGTTTAACCATTGAAACATCTACCCCTTTTCCTTTTATATAAGATGATAATTCCATGATTTTACTTTTCTCTAAAGAATCAGGGGTTTAAATTGTTTAAGGTTAGGACATCTCTCATCTCAAATTCGGGGATTATTGTCTGGAGATTGAGTCTTTCGGCTTCCCTTATTACTTTTTCTCTATCATTGCAATAAAAAACAAAGTATCCTCCGGCGCCCGCACCACAAAGTTTTCCGCCTAGAGCACCATTTTTTAATAGAGTTTCATATATTTGATCTATCTCGGGAGAAGTTGCTTCTGGAGAGAATCTCTTTTGAGCATCCCAATTATCACTCATTATTCCTGCAAGGGATTGAAAGTCTGATGATTGTATGGCTCTTACTGCTCTTGTGCCACAATCGGCTATATCTTTAAGGGCAGTGAGATATTTTTGTTCCTTTGATGCCACATTTCTTCTTACAACTTCAACTATATTCTGAGCTTCTCTCTGTACTCCTGAATGAACCAAAATAAGACTTTTCTCCAAATCGTTTATTTTATCATTCCTTTCGAATATATGGTTCTCTATTTCAAAATCGGTTGAATGGAATCTATCTTTTCCAAATCTTAGGCAGTTAATACCTCCCAGGACAATAGCATACTGGTCCTGCCTGCCTATTTTGAAGTTTATCATTGAATTTTCCCATCTGAATATGGACTCGGCAAATTCTGCAGGAGTAGCATAGACTTTTGAATTGAGAGAGTGGTCGGAGATTAACTTCAGAGATTCAAGTATTATGGCACCGGTTGAACTTGAAACTCCACCTCTAGGTTTATAGGGGCTAAAGTCTATACCTGTTTCTGAAAGGGATACATGGGGTTTTATTGCCAGATTTGCGACATATCCTGGAAAATGCTCTGAAAATTCGGGAAGGTCAATCCATCCTCCGGCAAAGTCTATCCTCAAAGGGGCATAAAGCGATTTCATTATTATTGTCCATAATAAAAATTTATAAACATTGTTGTGATTAGCTGATGTATGAAATATAGAGAGATATTTGTTTATCATGCTACACCTAGACCACATTCACATGGAAGATTGATGTATGAAAATCCTCCAAAAGGATATAAGTTTGTTGTAAGGGCTAATGAGAGAAAGATGAGCATGCTTAATTTCATGCTTAACTCGAAAATTATTAAATATCTCTACAGAAAAATAATAAAAAGATTTGTTAATCCATTGAAATTATACAATCAAATGTATTCTGCAGATATTCCCGAGAGCGCAGAATTAGTATTTTCTGAGGGTTCTGCATTGGATATAAAAAAACCTTGGGTTATGCAGATAATCGATAGTGTTTATGCTCTTTCCGGAAATGACTATTCGGTCTTTATGAAAAATAAAGAAGAAATAGAGAAAAAGTTAGCCTCTAAATATTGCAGAAAGATAATAGTAGTTAATGAATCGACTTTGAGAGATATGAAAAAATATTTTGGGAAAGATGTAATGAATAAGACTGTATTGATAAGAGCAGCAGTTGAAAAACAGCATATGAAAAGAGATTATGGAAGAAAAAAATTGCAATTATTGTTTATGGGTTCTATTGCGAATCCGGATGATTTTATTGTTAAGGGGGGCTTGGAAGCACTTGAATGTTTCAGAAAAATCTCAGAGGATTTTAGCAATGTTAGTTTTGTTGTCAGGTGCATGGTTCCTGAGGAAATAAAGCAAAGATACAAAGATGTAATAAATTTAAGATTTGCTAATGAAAAACTCGATTATGGAAAGATAAAGAAACTCTATCTAGATACTGATATTCTAGTGAACCCTGCGCACATATATCCTCTTATGACAACTCTTGAGGCTTTAAGTTTTGGAATACCCATAATAATGTTGGATACATATGGAGTTAGGGACTATCTTGATAATGGGAAGAATTCGATTCTTGTTGAACCTTCAGATAAAATAACAAGTTACGAAGACAAGGCTTATCCTGCAAATATTAGAAGCGATAAATTCATATCTGAAATAAAGAACATGGATGAAAAAGTTGTGGACAGACTTTATTGGGCTGTAAAAAAGTTAACGGAGAATCAAAAACTGAGGGAAAAGTTAGGAAAAAATGGAAAGAAAACTGCAGAAACAAAATTCTCAATGGAATTGAGAAATAAGAAACTGAAGAAAGTTTTTGACGAGTGCTTTGAAGGAATTTAATTGTCTCCGACAATTAGGATGTCTGGGCGAAGCCTTTTTATGAAAAGAGAGATTAATTGCAGAGGATTATTTACCCAGAAAGCATTTATGTATTCAATTTTTACGACTTTGAATCCCTCATCCTGGAATATTCTCTTTAACATTTCAGAGGTAAATGCCTGAGTATGCCCCCTATAATCTTTATAATAAACGCACCAGCTCGGATTTGCAAGATATTGCAATCCTGTTGCATTTGGGGTTGTTAGGATTAAACGACCGTTTTTCTTTAAAATAGACTTGCAGAATTTAACAAACTTTATTGGAGACTCAAGATGTTCGATTACCTCTCCTGCAATAACTGTATCGAATTTCTTGTTTAGTTTCTTGGGATTGTCCAGATTTATATTGAAATCAGAGTTTTTGTTGTCTAGAGTGAAAAATATTTTTTCAGGATTATGTTCAATAAGCAGTTTGTGAACGTTGCCCTCTGATGAACCTATGTCCAATATCTCTTTTCCTTTGATATATCTGTTTATTCTTTTAAATCTTAGAGTATCGCTTTTTAATCTAACGTCTTTCATTTACTACCTTATATTATTGCCTAGATAAATATTTCTAAATATACCTAAAACTGAGCCGAAATACCTAAAAATCATAAATATAAGCATTGGGAAGAAGATGAACAGGGATTTATTTGCATAGGATTTTTTAATGGAAAGCAAAGGAATAGCCAGAGGAGAAAGGATTACCATTAGTATGGGGGTAAGATATTTTATGAGGGGTATTTTCATGAAGATATTGTCTAATGAAGCACCAATCCATCTGCTTTGCTTGTAAACTGCCTTTAGGGTTTCTGGATTTTTATGATAGCAGGTAGTGTTATTTGCAACAACGGGTTTAATTTTATCTCTGAACCAAAATGTTTGGTCATCTGCATATCCATATCTTGGGTCAAACCCTCCTAGCTTGAGAAAAATGGATCTCCTTATTGCTCTAAAGACTTTAATTTTTGAGGCGTTCTCTTTTGAAACTCTTATTTTGCCCCAGCATTTACTCCAGATGTTTGAGGTGTTTTCAACAACTTCATAATCATGTGTTGTTCCTAGGACTTCTTTGTTTTTGAATATTGGAGAGATAAGATTTTTTATGTAATTTTTGGAAAAAGTCATATCTGAATCAATAAAAACTAAGATATCTCCTTTTGCTCTTTTTGCGCCAAGATTTCTGGAGAATCCAGGACCTTTATGACTTCCCTTTATTACTTTGACTCCCTTAAACTTTCCTATTTCCTGGAGAGTATTATCTGTGGAACCATCATCCACTACGATTATTTCTATATTTTTGTAGGATTGCTCTTTTAGACTTTTGATGGAAAAGGGAATGTCCTCTTCTTCGTTATAGGTTGGTATTATCACGCTCACTAATTTATTCATAGTCTTTTATGTTTTAGATGTATAAAAAGGTAATTATTTAACAACTTCCAGTTCAAAGTAAAGCGAAGAGGCAGGTATGAGGAATGAGAGATATGCATAGTAAAATCTCTGGAAATAGGTATTAAGATTTACAAGCCATTGCATAAAACCTGTATTTCTTATTTTTGTGTATCTCCCAAATTCAATTATTCTCTTTTTTATCTTAAATCTTGCCTTTGAATAGTAATTAAGCCCATCTCCTACTCTGAAATAGTTGAAAGTTAAATAGGTAAAACAGCTTTTATGAGTTGGATCTGAAAATGCCCAAATGCTTGGATAGATAGGTACTTTTATTACAATTCTTCCCCCGGGTTTTGTTATTCTCCACAATTCCTCGGCAGGTTTGATTATACTGCTTAAATGTTCAAGAACATTATCACAGAGGACAAAATCAAATTCATTCTTCTTTATTGGCCAGGGATATTTCTCAAGATCGGCAACTATGTCCACTCCGGGAAGTTTTATGGAGTCTAAATTTACAAACCCTTGCTTTATATCCTTTCCCGAACCCAGATTTAATTTTTTCATCTTATACTGTCTGTTTACCCCTTAAAAAACCTTTCCAAAAGCCATATGAATAAATAAGATTGACTAAAAAGTACACTGGAACGGCTAAAAGCGAAAGAGAAAAGCCCAATTTTTTTATATTTATATAGTATAGAAATAGGGGAAAGCCGAGAATAGGGATTGCCTTTGCAAATCCTAGGTATTTTTTGTTAAGCTCTTTTGAATGTAGTCTGCAAAGAGCACCATAAGCATTAGATAATTGAAGTTCTTTTTTGAATCTATTTTTCCAAGTGTGATTGTGGTAGTGAATAACTTTTGCATTGGGGTATACAATCTTTCCGGCATTTGAGAGTTTTAGATATAGGTCCATATCTTCTCCGGCAGTTCTGTAATGCTTCTCATCCAGAAGCCCGACTTTGATTAAAACAGATTTTTTATAGGCACACCCTTTTATGTCCATCGCAGGAGTTATTATCTTTTGCTCTTTTACTGAAAGAATTTTAGCAATTGGATCGAAGTTATTCCAAAAACTAAAAGGAAGATGAACTTTAGACACAGTAGTTACCGTCTCATTATCATTTAATGGTTGAATGAGATTTCTAAGCCATGAATTTGAGCTCGGTAAGCAATCCTGATGCAGGGAGACAATTATCGGAGATTTTGCCTTTTTTATTGCCAGGTTCATTGAAGCTGCATAGCCCATTTCAGATGGAGTTTTTATCCATTTTATTTCTATATTTGTTTTTTTGCTTTTATGCCTTTTTTCGAAATCCTTGAGAATGTCTTCCGTTGTTTCAGTTATCTTTTTATTTATAAATATAAGTTCAATGCTTATTTTTTTATCTTGATTTTCTATTGCTCTTAGAACTTTTTGCAGTATTGTGTTATCTGGCATATATAACGTAAATAGCATTGAAACTTTCATGGTGTTATTTGGAAATTATCTTTTAAATACTTTTATTTTGATGGTAAACAATTATCTTATAGAACTTTAGAACAAAACACTTTAATTATCTTTTATAACTACTTAACTTCATCTAACATAAGCTAACTAATTTATTAACATTATTTTATTTTTACATGGTAATTATGCGCTGCTCTATTGGAAAGAATAAACTAAAATTCGGGGTTCTTTCGGCAATAATTTATTGTTCTCTTTATTCCTTCCTCAAGCGAGACTTTGGGAGACCATCCAAGTTTTTTTAAATCTGAAACATCTGCAACAAAGTCTGAAACTCCCGCACGATTATGGAATTCCGGAGGATTTATTGAAGTTATTTTAGTTCCTGGAATTTCTCTTGCAATTACATCAACTAGAGTCTTGAATTTAACAAATTCCCCCCTGGCAACATAGTATGTTTTGTCTACTTCTCCCTTCTCTGCTAGAGTAAGACAGGCATCTACTACATCATCTACATAGATGTAATCTCTTGTGAAATCTCCCCCATTGTATAATTTGATTTCCTCTCCCCTTAGTGCTTGTCCAATCATTCTATTGAAAACTGCTTTCTTTTTGTTGTGTGAGCTTTCATATGGGCCGAATATGTTGGTAAATCTAGCGATAACAGGTTTTAAATCAAAGATATTGTGATAAATATGACAAAAGTGCTCTGCAGCCAATCTTGTTGCTCCGTACATCCCTTTTGGATTACATGGGGCATCTGGGCCCACTGGAAGGCTTTTTGGGTCGCCATTGACAAAAAAAGTGCTTGCGAGTATTATTTTTGCTGAAGGATTGTATTTCTTAACTGCTTCAAGCAATGCCAAAGTACCGTTGCAGTTTATTTCCACATCCCTATAGGGTTCGCCATCAGTTAGAGCATAATTGTCTACGGTACCTGCAAGGTGGAAAATAAGGTCTTTATTGGCTACTTCATCTGAAATATCTCGAATATCTTTTACAATAAGATTAACCTTCTGTCTTATGTCTGAGATATTGCTTACCTTTGAATCTGAGCGAGAGAGAAGGGTAACCCTATAGCCTTGACTAAGGCTTTTTCTGGCAAGCTGACTTCCTATGAAACCTAGTCCGCCAGTTATAAGTATGTTTTTAGGGAGATTATCCATTTTTTTATTGGAAATGGATAGTTTAAAAAATTATGGGTTTTTCATTTCATTAGGTGGAATTGATATTAACAAGGTTTAAATTCCTAAAATTATGTTTAATGATATGAGAATATTAGAGTTATGTGGGTTTTCTGCTGGAATTTGTGGTGTATTTACTAGAGCAAGAGAAGAGGCAGTTAGGCTGAAAATGAAAGGACATCATGTCGAGATTTTCTCTTCAAACCTAGTCAAGGGAAGTAATGAAATAGCAAAAGAAGATGATAAAATAGAAGGCATAAAAATAAAGAGATTTCCAGTGGCTATGCCTGGAAAAGGTAAATTATGGTTTGTCCCTGGAGGGGAAAGCTATATGTTTTGGAATTACAATAAATTATGGAAAGAGGTAAAAAGATTTAAACCAGATATAATAATTACTCACACCCATAGACATACACATAGTATCTTTGTGTCTATAATGGGACGAAAGATTGGGGCAAAAACATTTTTAGTTACGCATGCGCCATTTAATGATGATAGCAGGTCAATTATTGCAAAGTTGTATATTAAATTTATAGATAATTTATTTGTAAGTAAACCTTCTCTGAAGAGATTTAATAGAATTATCGCGATAACCAAATGGGAGAGACCTTACCTTCAGGAATTGGATGTGGGAAATGATAAAATAGAATATATCCCTAATGGTGTTCCGGAAGAATTCTTTAGTGCGAAAAAGGGGAAGGAAGAGAACAAAATACTATTTTTAGGAAGAATAAGCCCGATAAAAGATATTGAGACATTGATTAAGGCATTTTACCTTATAAGGGATAAGGAGATTAAACTTGAGATTGTTGGGCCTGGAGAGAAAGAATATTTAGTAAAATTAAAGGAGTTAGTTAATAAATTGAATATTAAAAGCAGAGTTATATTTTCTCCGGCTATTTATGATATCAAGTCTAAAATTGCTAAAATTGACTCCTCAAAGATTTTCGTTTTGCCTTCAAAGAGAGAAGCAATGCCGCAGGCATTAATTGAGGTAATGGCAAGGGAGAAAATTGTTGTTGCCTCTGCCAATTTAGGAGCAAGGGACATTATAAAAGATAGGAAAAATGGATTTCTTTTTGAGATAGGAAATGAAAATGCCCTTGCAAGTTTGATTGATAAATTGTTGGGGGAGAAGAATGAAAAGGTAAAGAAAGAAGCGAGAAAGAGCGTTGAGCAGTTCTCCTGGGATAAAATAATAAGTAAGATTGAGAGAGTTATTGGGAGTTAGACTTTAATATTAAATCTGAGAAATCAAAACTATTCTTATCTTTGTGAGTAGAATTCATCTGGAGGTGATATTGGGTATATATCTTAAATATAATGAATATTGAGACTTTTGATTAGGATTATTTTTTCATATAATTTATATAGGGAAAGTGTATTAATGAGAGATGATAAGTCTTATTATAACTGCATATAAAGAGCCAAGAACAATTGGAAGAGCTATTGAAGCCATTGCCTCTGGTAATGTGGGTAAAAATGAAATAATCGTCGCTGCTCCGGACAAAGAGACGCTTGATGCGGCAATGAAACTTAAGAAAAAATATCCTCAACTTAGAACAATTAAAGACAACGGGAAAGGGAAACCTGCAGCGCTTAATCTTGTTGTTAAAAAGGCAAAAGGAGATATTCTTGTTCTTAGTGATGGAGATGTATATGTTTCTAAAAATGCAGTTGAGAAAATGATTAGGATAATGGAAGATGAGAAAATTGGGGCTGTTTCAGGGAATCCTGTTTCCATTGATGCTAAGGATAATAAACTTGGATTCTGGGCGCATGTTCTTTCAAGTGTTGCTAATGATGTTAGGAAGGGCGCTTTGAAAAATGGAAAGAGACTTTTCTGTTCTGGATATTTATTTGCAATAAGAAAGAAGTTGTTTCCAAAATTGCCTGAAGAATTGCTTTCTGAAGATGGATATATTTCTCAGAATGTTTATGATAAAGGATTCCAAATTGGATATAGCGAGCAGTCAAAGGTTTTCATTAAGTATCCATCGACATTTGAGGATTGGATAAAACAGAAGAAGAGAAGTGCAGGTGGATATAATCAGATAAAGAATCTAACTGGAAAGACAATGCGTTCATTTTCCTGGGAATCATCTGGTGCTTTGAAGTTGTTTAAGTATGTGTCTGGAATTAGAGAATTGGTTTGGTTATTTGAGTTGTTTGTTGCCCGTGTTTATCTGTGGTCTGTTATTTACAGAGATATAAATGTAAAGAAGAAGAGCCAGAAAGAGATATGGGTAAGAGTTGAAAGTACTAAATAGGAAGTATGTTAAAAATGATATTATTTGTTGAAACTATAAAGTGGTAGCTGTAGAAAGATTTAAATAGTGGATTTTAAACAATATTTTATGGAAAGACAAGAAATTGAAAATCTTTTTGCAAAGGCATCACAGTTAGATAAGGAAAAGAGAGGATATCACTCTGCTGAACAATGGAAAGAGATAACTATGACTGATGGTGCAAAGAAGTTCAAGAGAGCGGCTCTTGGTTTTTTTGATTTTAGTTCTGTAAAGAGTTTGGAAGAAGTAGCACAATTGTTGCAACAAACAGGAATAGTTGCTTCTGTTGATGAGGGCAGGAAGATTGTTCCTTTACTAGATGGAAAGAGCGTACGTTATAAGAGTATCCACGCTGTTTTTGGGGGAAATCTCGGATTTACAAAAGTTACCGACAGAAAGGGTGAGGAAGCGTATCGAATTTTTGTATATGCATATGATTAAATGTCTTTCATTAAACAGCGGATAATTATTTTTATTTAACTTACTTGTGTTTTATATTAGGTTTAAAGCCAAAAGAATAAAAAGGGTATTTTCCTCGGAATGATATGAATAAAAATGATGTGAAGAGTTGGCTTAAGGACCCATACAATTTGCTTTTTGTTTTGCTTATGGTATTTACCATAGTGTTTAGACTTTATTATTTCTCCATGACAATGAACCAGCCTACTTGGTGGGATGAAGGAGATTATCTTGCCGTTGGAAAAGAGATTGCCCTCCCAAGTCCAGAGAGGACAGAATGGTGGGGACATTTCGCAGGGATGAGACCTCCACTCATGCCTCTTGTTTGGGCGTTATTTATTAAATTTGGAATAGGGGAAGCGGCAATGAGACTGCTTACTGAAGTTATTCCATCTATGCTCATTATATTATTCACCTATCTTCTAGGAGCCAGTTTGTTCAATAAAAAGATTGGGTTGATAGCAGGATATTCATTTTCGATTTATTGGGTATTGCAGTTCTACTCATATAGATTTTTGACAGATATACCAACGGTATTGCTTGCCATGATTTCGATTTATTGCTTCTGGGAACTCTATGAGAAGCAGGGAAAACCAAAGGGATTGTATCTTGCAGTTATATTTGGAGTTTTGGCATTTCTCGCAAGATTTCCAAGTTTCCTTATTCCTGCGATAATTGCATTTTATATGCTAATAACAAGAAGAGGAAAACTGTTCAAAGATAAACACACTTGGCTTGCTGGTTCGATAGGTATTTTGACTCTCGGAATTTATTTCATTTATTCTAAATTAACATTGGGAAGTTGGTTTCCTGCAGGAACTTTTTATCTAACTCAAAATGCAACATCATATAATACATTTGCCTGGTTCCTCATAGGATATATGAAAGATTTTCTTGGAATAATCCCTGTTTCTTTTGTCATTGTTGGAATTTTATATGGATTGTTTAGAATGGCATTAAGTTATGATATATTTTTCAAACAGAAGGATAAAAACTTCAATGCAGAATATTTTGTATTCTTATTATTATTTGTTCAAGTGATTTATTATGTATTTATATTTAGAACTGGAACGGACAGATGGATATTGCTCTGGATGCCTCCTGTGTTTATGTATATGGGAAGGGGATTGGAATTAATCGGCAGGTATCTACAGAAATATATAGAATATGCTGAAATAGTTCTGATAATTATTGTTCTAGGGATGCTGAGCTTTACACTTATTCCTCAGGGAGACCAATTAATGAAAGTCAAACTTGATTCCTATAAGGAAGTTAGAGATACGGGATTATGGCTAAAGGAAAACACTCCTGAAAATGCAAAGATAATGGCTGCTTCGATAGTTCAGAATGTTTATTATTCACATAGAAGAAGCTATGACTTTTACATAGGTACTGAAATACAAGTACAGGTAAATGATAGTGTTCTCGATCCTCAGGGGAGAGTTATCTCAAGCACGTATAAAACATTGAGAAATGAGACTGAATTAGAATGCAAGATGGTTAGAATAAAACCAGATTATCTTGTTCTTCATGTCTGGGAACCTGAATTTACTCCAGATTTCATGCTTAATTATCCTATGAATCATACAGATATCCTAACTCCTGTGCAGATATTCCAGAGAAATGGACAAACTCTTGCAATTATATACAAGTTTACAGGGTATCCAACTATAGATCCAAAGAAAGTTAATTGTACATGGGTTTATGAAAGACCAACGGCAGGATTTGCTGAGAAAAAGACACTTAGTGAACTTGCTCCAGAAAGATTGATAATACCGTCGTAAAATTGATGTATCTATTAAAATAACTGATATAGGCTAATAATGTTTAAATAGCATAAAAAGAATATTGAAGAATGGGCTGTAGATTTTGTAATCATTCTCTTGATAAGGTGTTTTTGGATTTGGGGCATGCCTCTCCGAGTAATTCTTTTTTAACGGAAGAAGAGATTTCCAAGCCTGAAGTGACTTATCCTCTTAAGGCAATGCTTTGTGACAACTGTTTTCTTGTTCAGGTGGAAGAGCAAAAGAGCCATGAAGAGATATTCAATAAGGATTATGTATACTTGTCATCAATGTCAAAGCAGTGGTTGGAACATTCAAAGAAATATGCGGAAATGGCAAAGGGGAGATTTGGATTGAATACGGGAAGCAGAGTTATGGAAGTTGCTTCAAATGATGGATATTTACTTAATTATTTTAAGGAAATGGGGATAAACTGCTTGGGAATAGAACCGGCATCAAGCGCGGCAGCCATTGCAAAACAGAAGGGAATAGAAACACTAGAAGAATTTTTTGGAACTGCCTTGGCAGAAAAGCTCAAAAATGAAAGGGGAGGGGCAGATTTGCTTGTTGGAAATAATGTGCTTGCTCATGTTCCAGATTTGAATGATTTTGTAATTGGACTTAAGACTGCACTTAAGGACAAAGGAGTTATAACTATGGAATTTCCAAATCTTGTCAATTTAATAAAAGATACACAATTTGATACAATATATCACGAACATTTTTCATATTTTTCATTTAGTACGGCAAGAAGAATATTCAAACATCATGGATTGGAGTTGTTTGATGTTGACGAGCTGGATACCCACGGAGGTTCTGTTAGAATTTATGCAAGACATGAAAGAGACATTAGCAAACCAGTTTCTGATAAGGTTAGAGATTTGCTTGAGAGAGAGGAGAAGATTGGTGTAAAAAGTTTAGAGTACTACGATGGATTTAGTTTGAAAGTTAATCAGGTAAAGAGAGATTTTCTGAGATTTCTAGTTGATGAGGGAGATGAAGGAAGAAAAGTTATTGCGTATGGTGCAGCGGCAAAAGGAAACACCTTGCTTAATTATTGTGGTGTAAAACCTGATTTGATATCTGAAGCAATAGACACAACACCATTCAAGCAGGGAAAATATCTTCCAGGAAGCCATATTCCGGTTTATTCTGAAGAAAAACTAAAGGAATTAAATCCAGATACAATAATTATTCTTCCATGGAATCATAAAAGAGAGATAATGAGCAAACTTGAGAAAATAAGTAAGACTGGGACAAAGTTTGTAACTGTTATTCCTGAAATGGATGTTAATTCCAAATCTTAGTACCAAATAATTCTTTTATTTTATAAAATCCGTAGATAAATAAGAGCCCTATGGATGCCGGATAGTGGAATAACCAGGCAGAATTGGGTTTCTTTATATAACCTCTGATAATGTCCACCGTTAATGGAATAAGAGTAATTATCCTAAGAGTTAAAAGAAGCATTTTCATGTTTGTGAGGTCATAGTGATACTCTACTTTTATTTCCTTGTTCATCCTTCTCTTTATTCTTCTTATTTTATTTTTGAAGAAAGTTGGTTGATTATGAACTATTCCAGTGTTAACTTTTGCTATTTTATTGTATCCTTTTTTTACCATTTGGTAAATGTAGTCTGGATGTATCTGGGTTGAAAAAAAGAATTTTGAGAAAATTTTCTTTCTTGCTAGAAATCCGTTTGAACCTATGGAAGGAATTAATTCTGAATTGGTGAGTGTGACTTTATCATATCCTTTTTTCTTTTCGCTTTCATATGGAAAATCAGTCCAATTATTTTTGAAATAGCACCATCTTGAATAGAAACCAAGATAGGTTGCGATTGGATCATCTCCGCCTATCAGTGCTTGATAGCGAACTTTCATTGAATTGCTCGGGAGGTAGTCAAAGTACTTTGTATCTGCGCATACTATCTCATTATCATCGAAGGGTTTAAGCATTTTTGATATCCAATCTCTGCCAATAACTATATTATCAGCGTCGATAAAAGCGATTATTTCTGCCTTTGCTCTTTTAATTCCGATGATTCTTGCGTTGTCTTCTACTCTTTTTGGATTGTGGAGTATTGTTGTTCTAAATTTATTTGCTATTTCAAGAGTTTTGTCCGTTGAACCTCCATCAATTATAAGTATTTCATAGTCTTTCTTTGGAAAATTTTGATTAGTTAAAGATTTAAGACATTCTGTAAGAGTATTAGCATTATTGTATGTTGGGAGGATTATTGAAAGCTTCATGAAGAGGTAATTTAAATTAAGTATATAAATTTTGAGTATTTGTAGTGCTGGAGCTTAGAATTATCAAGTTCCAAGGAGAAAAGATATATTCTCAATAACTGAAATCTAATTATCATATCTAGAGTATTAAGCTAACAAAGAGATTATTCTACTTTAGAAAGATAAGAGTATACTTTCCTATTGCTATCTGTACTTACTCTTCAAATTGCTCATGAGAAGCCCTTTTAGTATACCCAAGCCATAAGTAATATGAGTTAGAAAGGAGATTGCCATGAATGGAAGTATATAACTTATCTTTTTTGTTGTTAAACTGACTAAAAAGACTAGAGCAAAGTAAAATAAAAGAACTGAATTGTAGATTAGTGCTATAAAAGAGTTTGATAGGGCAAGGAAAAATCCAAAGACTAATCCAAGGACAAACAAACTTGGTATCATGTAGCTTAATTTTAGTGAGCTCTTTGGATAACGTTTTGCAAAGAAGCCACGGTGTTTTGCATAGGTAAATATTTGTTTGAGATAACCCTTGAGAGTTGGTCTACGATGATGATAGACTAAAAGCTCGGGAGTGTATATTATTTTTTTCCCTTGATTTATGATATCTAGGCAGAGCTTTGTGTCTTCCCCTGGCCAGAAGGATGTGTCAAATCCTTTTATTTTTTTAAATATTGACTTTCTTACAAGAAAATTACAGCTTGGAAGGTCATCGCACACGTGTTCTTTTCCTGGCTTATATCTAAAATTTACTGGTCCTGAAACAAGATAGGATGCAAGGACTTCTCCTGAAACTTTTTGGAAAAAATTGCTTTCTTTGGGAGTTAAATTTGGTCCTCCAACTGCTGCGATTTCTGGATTTTGGAAGAATTTGAGAGAGTTCTTTAACCAGTCTTTTTCGGGATAGGCATCGTCGTCGATAAAAGCGATTATTTCTCCAGCTGATTTTTTAACTCCAAGGTCTCTCTTTTCTGCTGGGCCAACATTTCCAGAGGGAATTATTTTTACTCTTTTATCTTTGAAAGGATTATTTTCGGGATTTTGATTCGGGAGAATTATGATTTCAAAATTTTTATAAGATTGATTAAGATTAATCGGGATGAAATCTTGGATATAGTCATTTATTTCTTTTACAGGTATTATTATGCTGAATTTAGGATTTTTTGTCATAGTAATGTATTATCTTTAGTCTATAAAAGATTGCCGCTGTGTCCTGAAGCATGTAAAATATTGCTTTTGGATTAATTGTGCTTGTAAATTTAAAGTTTAATTCTATCGGTGCTTCTACAATTTTGTATCCTTGCTTATTTGCATTTACCAACCACTCCAAGTCAAAGGCAAATCTTTTTATAACAACTCTCGGAAATATATCTTCTAGAACTTTTCTCTTGAAAAGTTTTAGTCCAACTTGAGTTTCAGTAACATTTAGATTAAATAGGACTTTAACGAGAAGTTGATAAAATCTACTCATTACTCTTCTTGGAATAGGATATTTAACCTTTGATTCTGGATGTCTTTTGCTGCCAATAACTATATCTGCCTTTTCTTTTTGCATTATCTCAATGAAATCTTTTAATTGCTTTGGATTCAAGTCCAAGTCTGAATCTAAAAAGGCAACATAATTATATTTTGTAAATTTAAATCCATACTTTATGGCAAATCCCTTGCCTTTATTTTCCTTATAGCCAACGACTTTTACCTTATTGGACTTAACTGTTTTTGCTTCATTAAAACAGCTATTCTTACTTCCATCGTCGACTATAATTATCTCATATGGTATTTTAAATGTATCAAAGATCTTAATTGATTGTTTTATATTGCCGACTATATTTTTCTCATTGTACATAGGCATTATAACTGATAATTTTGGTTTCATTTTTCAAGAATCATGTATGCTCCCCAAAGGAACATGGCAGAGGCAGTCATGAATGCTAGGGAGAAAGTTAATAGACTTTGAGAAAACTGGAAAAGCAAAAGAATTTCAACTAGAACAAATAGAGGAAGAAACTTCCAGCCAGAGATTTCATTTCTTGATATTTTATAGAAAAGGAAAAGATTTGCTATTGAAATAAGGCTCGTTCCAACTGAAAGATAAAATAAAATTGAAGCGGACTGGGCAAGGGCAGAACCTTTGAATATTTTTATAACAAATTCTGGGAAGAAATAGAATAAAACTAATGCTGCAATTATTATGATAGATATCATCCCGAGGGCATTTTGAAAGACATTGTTGGATTCTTTGTTCTTTTTTTCTGATGAAAGGGGAAACATTGCTTTACTTACGGGCTGTGTAGCAAAGAAAACTATTTTTGAAAGAGTAGATGCTATTGCATAATATCCCGCAGTTAATTTATCGAAAACAATCTGGGCTATGAATACATCAAGGCTAAAAAATACAAGAATTGTAAAGACTATTATGAAAACAGGGGTTGTATAGTTATAGATTCCGGATGTATTAACTGGAGATTCTTTTTGTTTTAGAACTTTTTTTATTTGAATAAGTGAAAAAAGAAAGCCAAAAACTGTAGAAAGAATTACACCTAGAATTGCTCCAAAAACTTTCCAACCTAGAAAGACAAAGAATATTGAAAGAGAAATTTTAAATAATCCTTCTATGATCATGTTTAGTCCTAGTGAATTAAACCATTTCTTTCCCTGCATTACCCCCCTACTTATTGGAGAATAAAAGATAGTAAATATAATTAAGCCCGTGAATGCCACAAGAAGATAGGGAATTTTGAGCAAGTAGGCGATAGGTATTGAAGCTATAAGATATATAAGATATAATAGTGAGGCGATAAACGATGCTTTGAAGAATGTTTTCTTATATAAACTTTTAAGCTGGTTGTCGTTTTTTACTGAAAGAGTGTATTTTGTGATTATTGCTTGAATGGATTCTGAAAATATGGACAAGGTATAGATTATCTGAAATAAAACAACTAGAATGCCATAATCGGATATCGAAAGCATTCTAACCATGGAAAAATGAAATATTGCCCCGATTGCATTGAATATACCAAATGCGACAAGAAGAACAAAACTCCCGCTAATAAGTGCTCTATTAATCTTTACCATTTTAGAGGAATATTCCCTGCCTGAATATTATAAATCCCAGGATTATTATTAAAATCTGGAATGCCCAAAGAGAACATACTACTTTCTTTTCTGTTGGTTTTATATTCAATTTCTGCAAAAGAAATATTGAAAGATGTTCTAAACCATATATTTTATCATATCTTAAACTTAGAGAACCATCGGGATTTGGTTTTCCAAATGATTGTTTGACTAGATTTCCTCGGAGTTTTAATACCATCTCTAGAATATATGGGATAAAGAAGAATATCGCAATTTTTTCAAAATTGCCAAGAATTGCCATCATGGCGATTAAACTGCCAACGGGGTAAGTTAAAGAATTTCCTGGAAAAATCTTTGCAGGAACAAAATTGTAGAACAAAAAGGCTAGGAGGGAAGCAACCATGCAAAGTCCAACAACCGAAAGCCAAGAATTTCCAGTTAGGAAGGCAACTAGTGAAAGAGAAGAAAGAATGAGAATTCCTTGTCCTGCTTCTAATCCATTAAATCCTGCAAGAAAATTGAAAGTGGTTGTTGTGGCAACTATTGCTAGAGGGATTAAAAATAGAGGATAGATGATACCAAGATTAACCATTCCTAAAAATGGCAGAGAGATAGTATCTTTGCCTGCGTTTATTGCAATTAGAGGAATTGAAGAAAGAATAACCAAAATAATTCTTGTTTTCTTTGACAAACCTCCCTTATGCCACCCTAGAAGATCATCTACTATCCCAATTACGAGAGTTAGAAGAACAACTGTAAGGAGAGCAAATATTTGTATTATATTATCTGAATTGTGAAGGTAGAGAACTTTGAAAGCGATGTAGAAAAAGACAGCGATTACAAAACTTAGCGTTGCGATTAAACCTCCGGAACCGGCAACTTTTTCAGATTTATATTTATTCATATCTTCCCAGAATAATCCTATTTGCTTTGCCTTTTTAATCCATTTGGGTATAAAAAAAAGAGTTATAAAGAAGCTTAATAAGACAGGGATTATTAGAGAAGTCATTGTTTTGCTATTTGTAATTCTTTATTTGGATAATCTAACTTTAGATATTCCGGATTGAAATAAACATTATTTGGGTATTTAATTTCCCATATTCTTATTGGTCCTCTGAAGCCTTGATAGTAGATTATATCCGGAACGTTTGCTCCGTTTTGTTTTAATTGCGCAACTATTGCATCATCTTCGCTGTGAACAAGCTTGAAATATGGGTCATCCTGTTTGTAGAGGTATAATCTTGCGAGCTCTGAATTAACGGTTCTATTGCTCAGGAACATTATAATTCCAATATTATCTATTTGTGCACTTCCTTGTGAAGTAACTGAAACAAGGGGCATCACATATATTCCGGAGGCTACGCCAGAACCGAAATCAATAAACTTCCCATTGAAAAATGCATATCTCAGTGGAAGCTTGTATTGCTTGTTTTGATAAATAAATACTACTTGTGGTTGAGCTAAAGTGCCATTGTTTTGTATTTCTAGGAGTATTGCGCCAACGGAAGCTTTATCTCCTTTATATGAACCTGGAAGTAAAATCTTTGAGCCATTAATTTCCTGGATTATATCATCATCAACAGCAGAGCCACCGTAGTAAATATAGAATGTGGAATTTTTCATTTCCTGAGGGGGAGACTGTTGGTCATTTCTAGAGAAGAAAGAAATATAGCTTGCACGGTCATAATTTTCATTACTACCAATTGTAGAAAATGCCCCATACTTCCCTATATCTGATGAGTCTATCAATAGGTGAGTGGTATTATGAGAATAAAGGAATTCCATGGCATCATAACTGCTTGGAGTAGTTAGGACGTGTCTGCCAACAAGATAATCCCAATAGGAATACTGATTTCCCCCATCAACTATTGTTGCTCTTTCACCCATGGATTGAACCCAATATCCATAATCCCACCAGTGGGAGAAAACTGAATCTAAAGAAGTATTATCTCTTACCCAAGACATTGCCTTTTGCCATTGCTGGGTGTATATTGAAGGGACATAGCTCTGGGCGGTTGCTGTTGACTGCTGATAATATTGATATGCTGAGAAAAGCAGGACAATAATAACTATTGCTGACCAAATCCAAAGTAAAATCTTCCTTGATTCTATTGCCTTTTCAGCTTTGTGATAGGTAACCACTGCAAGATAGGCTGAAAGGATTGCTGCTGAGGGCGCGAGGACCATGATAAGTCTGACTGCTCCTCTTGCTGAAACAATGCTCAAGAAGAATAGCGAGAAAATCAAAATAAGTCCAAAGTCTATGGATTTTAATTTTTCTATTTCTCCCTGCTTGTAATATCTAAAGTAATAAACTCCGAATGATCCTACTAGGGCGATTACCCCAAGAAGATAGAATGAGAGGCTTATGAAATTTGTTCCGTTGAACAGACTTGAGGAAGAGTATCTGCTGAAAATAAGAGCAAAAAGGAAGAAAGAGTATCCCAGAGTTAGGAAAATTCTTTCCTTTTTATTAAATACTCTAACCATTTCGTGATAAAGATAGACTGAGCCGATGATGAAAAGCCAGAAGAAAATTGGAATGCCACTTACAACTGGGCCGAAGTCATTTGTCCACTCGGAAAAGAAAGGCTGTCTGTTTTCTGCGACTGTAACTCCAAGTCTATCAGATATAGGCTGAATAAGGGGTTTTGTCATGTCGCCAATTTTATCGGGAATGTAGCTTAAACCGAAGAAAGTGGTTGAGATAATTGCTCCAAGAACAATTGTGACTAGGAGAGAGACTAATGGAGAAGGTAATCTTGACTCAAATGATTTGAAAAATTTCTTTATGAAAGGAATAGAAATAATAAGGTCAACAATAAGAACTCCTAAAATAATTAATGGGATCAATGTTGTAGTTGAAGTAAAAAGAATACTCCATGAGTATCTTACTGAAATGAGATTCATTACAAAGAACGAAACAAAAAGCCAAATTGCAAAGATGTATAATTTATCTCTGTCCATCTGTCCAAGAAGAAATGCCACTAGGATAGCCAAGCTAATTGGAAGGAAGATGAAGACATAGCCTCCCCAAACCCCTGCCATTAATGCTGTTGAGATTCCTGCAAGAGCTGAAAGAATTAATTTGTTTCTTAGTTTTTCTGACTTCCAGGCTAAAAGGAATAGATAGAATGTTAGGAAAAGGAATAAAAATCCGGAGGCTTCTTTTTCTGGAATTCCAGCAATTGTTCTTGGAAGAAGAGAAGGAATGAGAGAAAGGAAAAGAGAGGCAATTAGTGCAAGAACATTTGATTTATTTAATCCTAAATCATTGATAAATAATTTTCTAACAAGGAAGAAGAAAGCAATTACAGTAAGGGCGAACATGAAAACTGGATATATGATTGCAGAGTATGTTACTGTTGTTGTTGTGAATAGGGAGAATAATTTATGGAACCAGGCGATAAAGTATGGGTGAAGAAGAACTTCCTGCTTTACGTCGAATCCAATTGGAACATATCTCATTGCATCGAATGGAAGGAAGCCTTGAGCAACAATCGTCTTTGCCCATCTGAGGAATAGGAAAGGGTCCAAGTCTGGGCCGAGAGTATAATCATTTGTTGTGATATCCCAGAGTCCTGGCTTTCCTGTCCCAGGATTAATGGCAAGAGGAAGCATTCTTATTTTAACTGCTATGAAAACTATAATTGCAAGGACAACGTAAACAATCCAGTCATAACTGGATTTGAAAAACTTAAGAGCTTTCTCTTTTCTTTCCTCTATTATTTTATCTTCATCCATTATAAAATATTACAAAATTATGCTATATAAACTCTATTAAAGTCAGATATATAAAGGTTTTTAAAGGAAGATACTGTATAGTTAACGTGATATAGATTTATATACTAATTTATCTTTGATTTTATAGGGGGTGAGATTATGAAATGTCCTAAATGTAAAAAGAGCAAAGTTGTAAAAAGAGGAAAAAGGTACAACAAAACTGGAACAAAACAACTTTACTTCTGCAATAATTGCATTTTAACTTTTGTTAAAAAAGACGGCTTTGAAAGAATGAGAAATAATAAAAAAATTATTACAAGAGCGATTCATATGCATAGTGACGGTATGTCTCTTTTTCAAGTTCAGAATCACTTATGGCAATATGATGGAATAAAAGTTACAAGAAAAACCATAAGTGATTGGAGCAAGAAATATAGTGTTTTTTTAAAATCCGATAAATAAAATATCTCCCATCATAAAAGGAAATATTCATTATGATGAAAAGTATGTACAAGTTAAAGATGATTGGAATTTTGATTTAAATGCAGTAGATAATATAACAAAATTTGTGTTGGCACACAAATTTACCGACGAGAGAACAAAAGAAATCTGTATAGAATTTCTTAGTGAGATAAAAGAAAATTGTTATAAGCAAATACTTGAAAGATATTTATCTGAGAAACATAAGAAAGTAAAAGATAGAAAATTATTTGAGTTTGTTTGTGATGGATTTGAAAATTATAAATCTGCTTTCAATAAGCTGTTCAGAAGAACGGCTAAATTAAGTTTTGGAGTTCCAATAGCATGTAAAAAATATGGATTAGAACACAATAATAATCCTGTTGAAAGATATAATGGAAAATTAGATGATAGACTAAAAATAATTCGTGGTGGTTTTGGAAGTTTTGAAGGAGCAGAATGTTTTATGAATTTGAAAAGAGTCATTAACAACTTTATCAACCCCCATCAACAACTGCAGGGAAAAACTCCTGCAGAAATGGCAGAGATATTTTTGCCATTGAAGAGAATGAAATTATTGGAATTGATAAAATACATAGCTAATAAGGAAAACGACGATTAGTAAACAGTATCGTTCAGCTAACCCGTATATATGTACTGAAATTAATCCTTCTTTTTTAACTTTATCCAGTTCAGCATTATACATCTGAGCAATTTCAATTCCAACTTCTTCCAATCTTACCCATTCTTTAATCCAATACTCAACATCCATAATTTTCATTCCAGCATTTACTATTTAAGTATTTATATTCAAATCAATAAGCTATTCTTCCCTCAGGAAGCAAATCATTCAAATCCCATCTTATATTTCTTGCAGTTTGCTCAAGTCCAGCGCCAGGCACAGGAGAAGAGTCATATCTAAATCCGTCTTTTGTAGTTACAATCATTCTATTTTCATTGTTCTTTATCTGTGCCAATGGATGTTCCCTATCCACCGCTCTTAATCCAACCACAAGTCTTCCCTCTTTATATTCCGCAACATAAGTCCAAACACTCCCTGCTTTTCTTGCTTCCTCTGCCATTTTCCTATACATTTCATCTTTCTCTCTTAATCTTCTTATCACCGTTCTATAATTACCTATTAACATTTCATCCGGAACAAGCCCTTGCCTTTCCACTCCAGACATCTCAACATCTATTCCTCCAGTTCTTGCTGAAGTCACCAGTTTTCTGGCAGCATCCTTCCCATTCAAATCATCAGCACAATCAGGCTCGGCATATTTTTTTCTCACAGCCTCCTCAACACTTGCACTAAATCTCTCAAGATTCATTACTCTACTCATTACAAATGCATTGGTCCCTGATAAAACTCCTAATATACTTTCCAATGGATCTCCCAAATTCATATTCTTCCTTATCCAAGAAATGCCTCCTGCCCCGGCCATTACCGAACACCTATATCCAAATCTCCCCATCTCTCTAGTCAATCTCCTGAAAGTCTCAAAATCACATTCCACAAGGGGCTTTTTATTAGCCGTAATAATACAATGAGGTGTTTTATTAATTACTTTTTCATAGAATCCTTTCATTTCCGACGAAGCCGTAGCATCCACAAAAACAAGTTGTTCATGTTTCTTATCTTTTATATCATTAAATATATTTTCCTGAGTTAAAGGTCTTCTCCAGCAATCTTTAAGATAGAATCTTCTTATCTCATCAAATTTCAACCCTTCAGGCTTATACATAAAATACTTACTATTAGTAACTCCCACAATCCTGGAAGGATTCTGATGTTTCTTTCCATCCATATCTCCCTTCCCAAACATCTGCATCACCAATTCCCTGCCTACATTTCCCAAACCAACTAAAAATACATCCTGTATCATCTTCTTTAAGAATTTTCTTTCTTTTTAATGATTATTGTTCCATACTAGATTATTCAACCGGCCCGTCAAATATCAAAACCGAATAACTTTTAGGAGAATTACTAATCTATGGTTCCACCACTATACTCTTGCGCAGCCATCAAAACAAGACCTACCCCTATTCCTAATGAACCTGCTCCGGCAGGCTCTTCAATTCCAATAAATCCACCAATAATTAAAAATATAATTCCCAAGATAAAGTACATAAGAATATCTTCTGAAGGAATAAGAATATATCTTTTTCCATTATCCTTTACAGTCATTCGTCTATTAGAATTAACTTTTATTAATTCTAAACTAATTTTTTTCTTTTGCATTAAAAATACAACCCTTCCTTCCTTTTATTTCTTTCCATTACATTTAAATAAGTTATTCGGTTTTCCAATAGATGCCAAAAATATCTCAAAAGAAAAAAGACAAAATAGCAGAACAGATACTTCATCATCTATTTGAAATAAGCCCAAGCAGCATATTCACAAGTAAAATAGCAGAATCAATTGCAAGAGACGAAGAATTCATCAAATCCCTTCTTCTCGAACTCCAAAAAAAGTCTCTGGTTGTTCTTGTAAATAAAAATTCCCTCGGCATTGAGTATGAAAAGCGCCAGCGCTGGAGACTTTCAAATGATGCCTATGACATTTATAAAAAGCACCAAGACAATCAACTAAGAGTTGCCTCAAAAGACCTGGACATGGAAGAATAAATCTAGAAACTTGCTCTATTCTGCTTATTTCGACTCACCACATTTATAGTGCTTGCAGTCACGATTCCTGCAAACCCAAATATAATTGCCCCTAGCCCACCAAATCCTTTACAACCCATAGAAGTAAACCTCAAATTATCTTTATCTTTCCCAGAATGTTCCCCGTAAGCATAGCTATTATATGCCTTTCTTCCTCCATCAATCAATGCCCCTGCTCCAGCACCAATTGCTCCGCAAACAACAGTTCCATAGATAGTTAATCCTGCCACAATACCCATATATGCCGTTCTAGATAAAGGTTTTACCATCTTTTTAATTCCAATTCACATTATTTAAAGATTTATATCTTCAATTTACACTCTTTCTAACGAAATCAACTATTCCTGCAGAGTCCCCATACCCCATTTTCTCAGTTATTCTAAGTTTTTTAGGATTTGTAGTTCTGCTTCTCGTAGGATCATAATTATTCGGATATACAAACAGCAAATCTTCCCCCTCAAGAGCTTTTATCCTTCCAACTTCTTTCATGAATTTATCATCTTTCTCAGCAATAATCTTCCCAATTCCAGGATAAACCTCTTCAGCAACATTTTTTTCGAGCCAACTCTTCAAGCTATGTTTTGCATTTCTTTCAGGAGGATAATTTAATACAATCACTACTTTGTCTCCCTTCTCCCTTCTGCTTAATATATCTTGACTTCGCCAGTTAATTCTAAATATTAGAGGGATTTGTTGCCTCAATTAGTTGAAAGGAGGTCAAATCCCTAAATGAGAAATAACACAAGTTTTCATGTCGGTAA
>Ga0208373_1000829_pt1 | contig 47468 bp, 46 predicted proteins | sample RifOxyC2_FD_184036 | JGI IMG/M metagenome (GOLD analysis project Ga0208373, IMG submission 184036) | Soil microbial communities from Rifle, Colorado - Rifle Oxygen_injection C2 (SPAdes) | ecosystem: Environmental > Terrestrial > Deep subsurface > Rock core/Sediment | place: Rifle, Colorado...
TGAACGAGGAGACAATACGGCGGTACGTTGAGCACCAAGGAAAGAAGGACCTGCCTCAACAGCCCAGCTTCGTGCTCGAATGAGTAAGGTTGGAAACCCCGGACTTTAGTCCGGGGAGGATGTCATTGTATTTTCAAAAGAAAGCCATTCCTTATCATTGAGTTTAACAGATAAAAAAATTTGTGCTAGGTGTTGAGTTGTATCCAAGTTCGATGTCCATAAATTATTTCGTAAAGCTATTTATCAATCCCGATAATAATCGGGAAACTTCTTCTAAATTTGATTTTAAATTTACAAGTTCTTTGTTTGTAATGATATTTTCATCACAGATCAATTCGAGTAAAGAAGCACACTCAAACACTGATCCTCGAGATATGACGTAGAAATTTTTTCGATCTTGTTTTGAAAGTTTACCCGTACCTTCCGCAATATTTATGACCATGCTGACCGAAGCACGATAAAGTTGATCGCGCAAAAAGGCATTGATCTTTTTATCAATCAAAATCTTCTGGATTTTCTGATTTACTTCTTTAGCTTTTTGATAAGCAACGAGCTTTTCGAAGTCGAACATATTCCCATAAACATACTAGATTCTAGAATCTAGAGTCTAGTAACTAGATTCTAGTCCAGCCTTCGGCTGGACTGGTCGGGGCGACAGGACTTGAACCTGCGACCTCTCGCACCCGAAGCGAGCGCTCTACCACTGAGCTACGCCCCGACGACAGCGGTAATATAGAGTATCAATCGGAGATTGGCAAGCCTGCTCGATGAGCCGGTTTTTATCGTTGGGGATTAAGAGTGAGTTCATCGTATGCTACAATGGCTTTAAGTGAATATGAAATCCTCTCTTTGGGTCAAAGCTATCTGGTTTCGTCTGTCCGTCATGGCGGTCGATTTTGTTATTTTATCCTTTTTTTTGGACAGCCTTTTTTTGAGTGGTATGGCCACTTTACTACGGCATGCTATTCAGACCCTGCTCTATTGGTATCACGAACGAGTTTGGCAGCGACATGATTGGGGTATGGAAAATGGTGATACTAAGTGGCGTACTTTGGCTAAAACTGGAACTTTCCGTTTACTGACCTTGGGCAAGGATTTATTGGTTATTACTTTTTTTACCGCTCAGGTTACACGAGGTCTTACAGCTACACTGATTATCGCTCTCGTTAATTCCGTTATTTACTACATTTTTGAACGGATTTGGTCTAAACGAAATACGAAGATGACTCCGGGGAATTATTGATTTTTTGTTAATTAGGTGGTCGCGAGAGCGGCTTTTTTGTTGATACGATCAAATTTAGTTAGTCCTTCTATTAAGCCCATCTGTGCGGTACTCTGAAGCCGTTATGTCTAAGAGCTTGTTTCAATTTAAGGCGGAAAAGCAGTTAAAAAAGGAGGCTCCGCTACCGGATCGTATGCGTCCACGTTCGATTGATGAATTTGTGGGGCAGTCGGATGTGGTTGGCGAGGGTAGTATGCTGCGACGACTACTCGAGAATGATGAAGTTCCGTCGATGATTTTTTGGGGTCCACCCGGGACTGGTAAGACCACTCTGGCTAGGATCGTTGCTACCATGACCGAGTCCAGATTTGTGCAGTTTTCAGCTGTCTCCAGTGGTGTAGCCGAGTTGCGGGTTGTAGTTGCTGAAGCTCAGGAGCGTCTTTCGATGTATGGTAGTCGCACTATTTTGTTTGTCGATGAGATTCATCGTTGGAACAAGGCTCAACAGGATGCTTTTCTACCTCATGTCGAAAACGGTACGGTGGTTTTGATCGGAGCTACAACTGAGAATCCATCTTTTGAAATTAATGCGGCTCTGTTATCTCGTTGTAAGGTGTTCGTGTTAACCGCACTTCAACCAAAGGAGATCGAAGAATTACTCGGGCGGGCAATCATTGATCCTGAACGTGGTTTTGGACAAAAACATTTCCAAATAGAAGACGGTGTACTGACTTTTATGTCCGAAATTGCAGACGGTGATGCTCGGGCGGCACTCAACTTGTTGGAAATGACAATCAAATCTACGCCGGAGCGCGAGGCTAGAGCGGTGGCCGGTAAACCCGACAGGGTGATAAAATTGGAATTGAAGGCCGTGAGGAATCTAATACGTCGTTCGCATTTACACTACGATCAAGGAGGGGAGGAGCATTACAACATTATTTCCGCTTTACATAAGAGTCTGCGCGGTTCAGATCCAGATGCTGCACTCTATTGGTTGGGACGAATGATCGAAGCCGGCGAAAATCCGTTGTATGTCGCTCGACGGTTGGTCCGGTTTGCTTCCGAAGATATTGGTCTGGCTGATCCTAATGCGTTAGTGCAGGCCTTAGCTGCTTTTGATGCAGCTCATAAGTTGGGTCTGCCTGAGTGTAATGTTTGTCTTGCTCAGGCAGTCGTCTACTTAGCACGAGCACCAAAATCTAATGAACTCTACGTTGCTTACGAACAAGTTAAAATGGATGTGGAACAGACACAAAATGATCCAGTGCCGTTACATCTCAGAAATGCACCAACTGGCTTGATGAAAGAATTGGGTTACGGACGTGATTACATCTACAATCCTTCAGTCGAAGGACCGGTGGAACAGGATTATTTACCCAAGCATCTGAAGGATCGACACTATCTAAAATAGAAGACATGATGATTGGTTGTCGGTTTAGCAGCTAAGAAAGATTAGCAATGGTCTCAATTTACTTTTTATTAACTCACATCATATGAACGTTCGTAGATTGGCCGTGGCACTGGCCTTTGTGCTGATTATGGTTGGTATTGTGGTTGTAACGTTGTTTGTTAATAATCGATCTGATGATGATTTAATCACTACTGCACTTGATCGATTAATGACTATTAAGTCTTTTTCCGGCGGACTATCAGTCGATACTTTTATTGATCCAAATCATTTTGTACCTGATTCTGGTTGGGGTTCGTTGGACCTACCGTTGCGGATTAGTGGTCCTTTGGAAGTAGCTCATAATGATGACGGTCAATTGGTTGGGAAGGCTAGATTAAAGTTTTTCTTTGCTGGTACGTCAAATGAGATGCTCTCAGCCGAAGTTCGGTTATCCGGAAACGATCAAAATTTTCTTCAGTTTGAAGGAGTGCCGGAAGAAATTAAGAGCTTGCTTAATGTTTCTGAGCTTGAAGGAACCTGGTTCTCGGTTGGTGGACAGGAGATATCAGCACTGCTTCCGTGGCCCGATCCAGTGGTTGGTTCTAATGATGCATCGACGGCGGCTCAGATGGATCAAACATCTGATTGGTTAAGTCCGACCACACGATTATCTGACACAGTCATCGATGGTCGACCAGTACTGCATTACGAACTATCAGTGAATCATGGGGGATTGGCCAACTTTCTTTCCAATTTGTCACAGTCCTTCGGAGTTCGTCCTGCTTTGGATAGCGGGTTAGATAGTGTCCGTTCTATTATTGATGGCTATGACGTAGTGGCTGAGGGTTATGTTGACCGGCAATCTGGTGATTTTCTGTTGTTGAAGTTTGGTCTGTTTCCCAATGACGATGAGACAAGCATGCCGGTGGCTGTTACCATTAAGTTTGATCAATTCAATCAACTAGTGACTGTGGATCGACCAGCGGAGACTCAGCCATTGTCTACGATTTTATTGCGTTTGATGTCCGGATCGGCTGTTTTATCAGGTGGACAACAATAATCCACGCTTCTTTATGGGGGGACAAAAATGGTACCTGAGGACGCATGTTTTGGTCATAGTTTTTATACTACTGGCTACAATGTTGGCTAGTTTGCTGTTGTTACTACTATTATTGTTGCCGAGCAGGTCAGAAGTGCTGGCGGTTATGCAATGGCGAATGATTAACGCTCGGGTGTTTCGTCTAGAGACTGAGATTGAATATCAGAGTGAGGCGGAGCGATTGAATGATCAAGATCAGTTTTCTTATGAACGTGAGTCTTATCGCTTGACCACTACTGGAGCGATCGACCGGACAGATTCAGAAGCAGTTCGTCAGGCACATTCGTTTACTTTAGGATTTGTTCCTGATCAGAAAACTGATCAGCAGCCTTACGTAATTTCCGGTGAGTGGCGTACCATCTCTAACGAAAGTTATCTGCGCATGTGGGAGGTGACTAAAAGTTTTGGTTCACTTTTGGCTTCTGGGTTAACGAATCGTTGGTTGCACGCCAAGTCATCCGACTTATGCGAACGAGTCACTGTGCCGGTTGTTGGTCTTGGTTGCGGATTATCAGTCGAGGATAACAACTATTTAATTGACGAGTTTCGTCGGACACCATTCCTGTCAGTGGTCAGACGGCTTGATGATGAGACACTAAACGGCATCGAAGCTTTTCACTATGAGGTTGAGCCCGAGATGTTGTTGATAAGAGATTTTTTGATTACATCCGGCACGCTGCGTCGGGGTCGGGAACCATCAAAAGAAGAATTACGGTCGTTTGATAAATATTTTTCCAGCCTGAAGGCAGATGGTGGTGAAGCTTGGATCGGAAGGAATGACTATTATCTGTATCGGTTACGGCTGCATTTTCTACATGACGACGGAACAAGGACTGGACGTCTTTCTTTGATTATTAATTTTTCTAATTTCAATCAGCCGTTAACTTTGGCTGAGCCAGATGGTGAGACGTCAGAGATTGGTGCTATTATTGCGTCTTTGCTGTCGGACTCGTCCGGTGGACTTTCACCAGCCGAAGTTGACGACCGTTCTTCGTCTGACCGATCCATGAGCATCGGAACTCAGGTTGGACTGCCAGCATCCACAATGGAGTTCCGTAACGCCGACTCAGACGGTGATGGGCTCAATAACCAACTCGAAATTTTCTTCGGTTCGGATCCTTATAATCCAGATTCAGACGGCGACGGAATGAACGACGGTGACGAGGTGGCTGCTGGTCAGGACCCCGGTGGAGCCGGCAAATTATTCGACTTTGGAATCAGCTCATCTCTCGAAGCAGCAGACACGACCGGAACCGACCAAGACACGGATGAATCATTACGTTAGACCAATCAATAGAAATAATCGCCCTCGTCGGGCGTCTAGCGGTCTCGTTGACCGAAGGTTTCGTTTTTTTCAGATCGTCGTACTTTTGACGTTTATCTTGGTTGGGTTACGACTGTTTGTGTTGCAGGTAATGTCGCATGACTTCTATTCTGCTCTGGCTTCCAATCAGCATGGTATCTTCGCCGAACTTTTTCCAAAACGTGGAACGATCTACTTGCGAGATCCACGTTCGTTATCTGGCACCTTTCCTGTGGCAGTCAACAAAGACTACACCTTGGTTTACGCCGTTCCGCGCGATATTGAGAATCCAGAAATGGTCGCTAGCCAAGTGTCTGAAATTTTGGGGTTAGATGAATCCTTAGTGAAGGAGAAACTGGCTCATCAGGATGATCCGTATGAGCCATTAGCACGACGAGTTTCAGACGAACAATCCGATCAGTTGAAGGCTCTAGAGATCAATGGTATTGGTTTCGGTTCAGAATCATATCGTTTTTATCCAGAAAAAGAATATCTTTCTCATGTCTTAGGTTTTGTTGGTTCGGATGAGCAAGGTACACGAGTTGGTCGTTACGGTATTGAGGGTTATTGGAATAGTGAGTTAAGCGGTAAACCTGGTTATTTGGAAACGGAACGTGACCCGTTAGGGCGTTGGATCGGTGCTGCTGATCGGCAATTAGTTCCGGCACAGGACGGTTCTGATATTGTGTTGACCATTGATCGATCAATTCAGTATGTAGCCTGTGATCGACTAAAAAAGGCCATTGTTCAATATAATGCTGAAGGTGGCGCGGTTGTCATTTTGAACCCGAATACTGGTGCGGTATTAGCAATGTGTGGTCTACCGGATTTTGATCCGAATGATTTTTCGGAGGTTATTAATGCGAGCGCTTTTAATAATCCGGTTATTTTTGAGGCTTACGAGCCTGGTTCTATTTTCAAACCAATCACCATGGCTGCAGCAGTTGATGCTGACAAGGTTGGACCAAACACTACTTACGAGGACACTGGTCAGGTTCAAATTGGTCCGTACACCATTCGTAATTCCGATGGAAAGGCAAATGGTGTACAGACTATGACTCAAGTTTTAGAGAAGTCCCTTAATACTGGAACGATTTTTGCTGTACGTGAGTTGGGTACTGAGTCATTTTTTGAGTATGTGCGTGGGTTCGGTTTCGGAACTAAGGCCGGAATAGAATTAGAGACAGAGGTTGAAGGTAATATTTCGTCACTTGAAAAGAAGGGTGATATTTGGAGTGCGACTGCCTCGTACGGACAAGGGATCACTGCCACTCCGCTACAGTTGGTCACAGCTATAAGTGCGATTGCTAATGGTGGTAAATTAATGAAGCCTTACTTAATCGATCGGATCGTATCAACAGATGGACGGGAGACAGTAATTGAGCCGACTGTAGTCCGGCAGATTATTAGCAAACGTGCGTCGACACTTGTCGGTGGAATGATGGTTCGAGTTATTGAAGATGGACATGGGAAACGGGCCGGCGTGCCGGGTTATTGGGTGGCCGGCAAGACCGGAACAGCTCAGGTAGCGAAAAAAGAAGGCGGAGGTTACGATGAACAAGCCTCAATTGGTTCGTTTGTTGGGTTCGCACCGGTGGACGATCCGAAGTTTGTAATGCTGGTTAAGATTGATCGTCCTAAGGATGTTCAGTGGGCTGAATCGTCAGCTGCTCCACTTTTTGGGGAAATCGCGGATTTCCTGCTAAACTATATGCAGATTCCGCCTAGTAGGCCGAAATAATCGTAAGAAAATATGAGGGCTTTCGCAGAAAAGAGATTGGCGGTTCAGGCTAAACGTCTTATCTCTAAAACCAAACCATTCATTGTCGGAGTGACTGGTTCGGTTGGAAAAAGTTCGGCTAAACAGGCTATTGGAGCAGTGCTCGATGGAACTTTTCGAGTTCGGATCAGTCCAGGAAATTATAATACTGAGTTTGGGTTGCCGTTGACTGTACTAGGATTGACTTCACCTAAGCGTTCGTTATATGGTTGGTTGTCCGCCCTATATAGAGGTTGGGCACGATCCATGTTTCCAACTAAGGATTATCCTGACACTTTAGTACTCGAGATGGCAGCTGATCGTCCGGGTGATATCGCTAAGTTGGTAGCTTTAGCTCCGCCGCGGATTGGAGTAGTGACCACGGTCGGTGAATCACATTTGGAGTTTTTTGAGTCTACAGCTGCCATTGCTGCAGAGAAGTCGACCCTAATTCGTTCGTTGCCGAAGGATGGAGTGGCGATTTTGAATCGAGACGACGAGCAGGTTTGGGCTATGCGGAAATTAACTTCAGCCAAGGTATTGAGTTATGGCCTTCATGAGGAGGCCAATGTTCGGGCGTTGCCTGATACTATTTCGTACGATTGTCATCAGCCACAAAATTCATGTGGCACCCACTTTAAGTTGTCGCATAACGGGACGGTTATGCCGGTCTTTGTGTCTGGTGCATTGGGTCGGCCGGCAGTGTACGCGGCTTTGGCTGCAGTGGCTGTTGGATTGGCTCGTGGACTCAACCTGGTCGAGATTGTTAGTTGTCTCGGTGGTTTTGAGACAGCACCAGGTCGTCTGCGTTATCTGCCGGGCATCAAGGGAACGATTTTGATTGATGATAGTTACAATGCTGCACCGAAATCAGTCTTGGCTGCGCTTGAGGTCCTGCACGAGGTGCCATTGAATGCTGACGATGACTGTCGGTTCGCAGTATTGGGTGACATGTTAGAGTTGGGATCCCTGAGCGAACAGGCTCATGTTGAGATTGGACGTCGGGCAGCGGAGTTGGATGTCGACAGTCTAGTTTTGGTCGGTGAACTGATGAGTGTGACCGAACGGGCAGCCAAAGAGGCAGGTCTGTCCGAGGATCGGGTGTTCCACTTTTCTGACGCCGAGACTGCTGGTCGGTTCGTGCAAGAGAGGATGAAGCCGGGTGACGCGATTTTGGTTAAGGGTTCGCGGGGCATGCATATGGAATACGTAGTTAAGGAGTTAATGGACGAGCCGCTACGAGCTGCTGATTTGTTACCGGGTGATCATAATGAATGGAGAAGTTGAGTGGGGCATAATCTTGACCGGAAGGTGGTGGTGTGATATGTTTTTTCCGGTCAACCTAGGTCCCATCGTCTAGCCCGGTCTAGGACGTCTCCCTCTCACGGAGAAAACTGGGGTTCGAATCCCCATGGGACTACCAACAAAAGCGGCCCTCCACCCGGAGAGCCCCTTTTGTTTTGTCTGGGCCTCATGGGGGATTCGAACCGGGTTGAAAGTGAGCCAGACCCGCCGTCGAGCGGGTCGCAGCGAGCGACGGACGGTGCGAGCCGGCGCAGCACCGGACGCAACCCCGGACAACGAAGCGGCGCATTCGGCGCCGCGAGGCGAAAGTCCCCATGGGACTACCAAGAGCGCGTCTCCTCACGGAGGCGTGTTTTTGTTGGTAGCTCAGCGAAGATTCGAGTCTCAGTCTGAGTGGCGTGCGGGGTCGGTAGGGAGGATTCGGCCGGCCGGTTGACCGCCGGTTGCCCAAACTCTTCCTGAACCGGCTTCAGGCCGTTCAGTTTTGGGAGGACCAATATTGCCTCGTGCAGTGCCGCCGGGGCAACGTGGGCGTAGCGCATGGTCATCTTGATGTCGGCATGGCCCGGCAGTTCCTGGACGGTTCTGATCGATACGCCAGCGCTGACCAGCTGGGTGGCGTAAGTGTGTCGAAGCACATGCCAGCCCAGGTTCCGGAGGCTGGCCCGTTTGGAGATTCGCTTCAATGCGGCCCGGGCCAGCTCGGAGGTTAGGGGTTGTCCGTTCGGCTGTCCGAAGACCAACCCCCGCGACTTGGACCATCCGATCAGACGTGCCGCCAGGTCAGGGGTCATGGGCATGTAACTGAAGTCCCTCAATCCATTTTTTAGCATACTAAACCAGTAGATTTGACGTTGATCGAGTGCGATATCTATAGTTCCTTCACAGGAAGGAGGGTGACATGATTCGGCTGGTGTTGATTTCTGTCTTTACACTCTTTGGACTTTCGGCCAGCTGCCTGTCGGTGATGAGATCAAGAAATGAGTGGGAAGTATTGTATGTCCTAAATTTTAGCATCATCATAGTCAGCATGTTCTTCATGAGTTGGAAAAGTTACTTTGACGCACTGTGGTTGTCCGAGTGAGGGAATCCCGCATGACGTCTCGATCACAAAAGCCGTTCGTTGGAACGGTTTCTTTTTTATTTAGTCATCACTATTTAAACAGCTTTTAACGATTAGGTTTTCGTTCCATTTTCTTTGTCGCAGATTTGGCATTGGTAGCCAGCATGCCGCAGGCGGCTTTGATGTCCTCGCCGAACGAAACACGATGGGTGGCGCTGATACCCTTCGACTTTAGCCGCAGCAGGAAATCATCGCGTCGTGACTTGGGGCTCGGTCGAAAGTCACCGGTACGATGGAAGCGGATTAAGTTGACGTGGAAGAGGGGACTGTCGAAAAGTAGCTCAGCCAGCTGTTCGGCTTGCTCGAGCGAGTCGTTGACGCCGTCGAGCAGTAAATATTCGAACATCACCTTGCGTCGGGTTTTGGTTACGTAGGTTCGTACAGCCGATAGTAGATCGGTGAGCGGATAGGCTTCGTTGACGGGCATAATTTGACTACGTAGCTTGTCATTCGGAGCGTGTAACGAGATGGCTAGATTCAACTGCAGCGGTTCGTTAGTTAGTCGTTCAATGCCCGGAATCAGACCGCAGGTGGAGATGGAAATACGACGGGCGGCGATACCTAAACCAGTTTCGGCATTCATGATTCGAGCGGCCGACAACACAGCATCGTAATTATGGAATGGTTCACCCATGCCCATGAAAACTACATTCGAGACTCGTTGATCATTTCGATTCAGCCGGCGAGCGAAGTACAATACCTGGTCGACAATTTCATCGACAGTCAGGTTGCGTCGGAAACCGCTTCGACCGGTAGCACAGAAAGCACAACGCATTGGACAACCGGCCTGGGACGAAACACAAATTGTATTGCGTCCGTCATTATGACGCATTAATACAGACTCAATCATTTCACCATCAGTCAGACGAAAAACTACCTTGGTTGAGTCGCCGCGTCTTGATTCGCCAGAGTCGATCGCTTCGATTGTGGAGAGTGGGACGCATTCGGTTAGTTTGGTGCGCAATGCGGCTGGTAGGTCGGTGGCCTGTGCCCAATCAGAAATTAGGTGTCCGAAGACATCCGTCTCGATTTGTCGACGGCGATAGTCTGGCTGATTGTCTTGCTCTAAGATTTGAGCAAGTAGTGTTGAGTCCATAACTGGTGAAGGTTACCTCAAAAGAACGGCTTGGTCAAAGGTTGGTTGATTGTAATGTCAATTGGCGTCAATAAAAAAGGAGCCACCACAGGGCGGCTCCTGTCTGTCGTATTGAAGGTCGTACTAGCCCAATGCCTGCATCAGGCAACATTCGGCAATTCTTCGCCTTCCTCAATGTTGCTAGCTGCGGCATAGGCCGAATCTAGCATGGTCGGCAGGGCCAGCAGGTAAGCCATTCCGTCGGCCAGAGTGACCGTCTTTTCGTCTAGCGTAGCGATCTCCGGTGGGAAGACCCCCGCTTGTCCGATGAAGTTCAGTTCGCCGTTTTCGTCCAGGACGGCCAGGGCGATAACTTTTGTCTTCCCGGTTGACGCATCAAACCGCGTCACTTCAACCCATTTTTTCATAACTTTTTCTCCTCTTCGGCTTTGGGTCGCCGATCAGGATTTAAGACTTTAATATGTTTGTCCGTTTTCGTCAATCGTTGGCTGCCAGTCTATTGGGAAGTGGTGGTGGTTTAACCGATCGTTTAGCCCCGGGTAATGGCGGTGGCAATGACGGTCCTTTATTGCCGGGTAGTTGGTTTTTTCTCATTTTTATTTTTTGTCTTAAATTTTCACCCATTCGTCGTTCAAAGATTGGAGAATTTTCTGGAAAAATTTTAGCCGTAACCATGCTATTTAAACGATTTTTAAGACGATCAAATAGTCTCTGTCCTTTTTTTTCTCCAAAAAATAGTTTATGAGTTTCGAGTAAAACTCGATGAACCTCACCATCTTCTTTTTCTAATATTTCCTGCAGACGAGAAAGACGTTGGTGTAGTCCTTGACTCATTGATTTATTTTCGAAGAAGGCTACCGGAACACTAATAACGTCATTATCTGGAGTCATATAGGCATAAGCCTTCTCAATTTTTTGGCGATCCAATTCGTCCATTTCATTGAAGGGAATACCGATTAATTCTGACCAGTCCATCCGATCTGCTATTGAGTCGGCTATTTCTTCAATTGGAACGTTTTCTTCGACATAGTTTAGACCGTTGTCGATTGGCCAAACAGCCCTTAATTTACGATTAATTATCATGTTATTACTATGTCGATCCGAACCAATGGTTAGAGCATCTAAGGCTGCAATATCTTCGAAGTCAGCTTGGTAGTCTGATGCTATATCTCCAGAACCATCAATCCAGTCATTGGAACTGGCTAGTGTTTCTCCATTAATCATGCGTTGGATTGTTCCTGGTCCGATTGGTCCATTAACGTAGGGTGTAGGTAGAGAGCGACGTAAGCCACAGAGTTGTCCAACTAAACTGACCAGTACTTCTGAGCCGACTGTATCTCCCTTACGTTGGCTAATTCTGAAGTGGTGCCCGCCAGTACCATCACCACGAGCATTGCCCGGTTCATGCAAATTGGGTTTATAAACGCCATGAACCTTATCTTTAGTTTGAGCGACCAAAGGAGCGGTTACACCATGTCCAACCGGTACAGTTTTGGTGATTTTTTGGGACAGTTTTTCTTCTTGTTTCAAACTGGTCTCATTAGCTAGTGCTAATTCCGGCATCTCAACTTGAATGGCCTTACTCAAATCTTTTCGTAGTTTTGTATAGTGTTTCACTTTTTCTAGAGATTCCTTTGTTTCCCAAAGTGGGTCTCCTTCCTGGGCAGACTTGATTTTTATAGCCAGCTCCATTTTGGCTAGACCTTTTAGGTTATATAGGATTCCAGCTACTTCCTCCGGTAGGAGTACATCCATCTCAACCAGTTGTTCAGCTGAGTTACCTGGACCGATTGGTTCTTTGTTCACCAGTCTGGTGGCGATTTTGATGCGTTCGGCTCGAGGTGTGAACATTTGATGTCCGTAACCGAACTTTTCGGCAAAGCCATAAGGATCCCTTTCGAATAGTTTGAGACCAACAGCTGCGAACAAGCGCTTGCCTTCGCCCTTCACTAGGAAGGGTGTACCTTGTTTAAATCTTTCGTATTCGTGTAGACGTTCTTCATGTTGCAATAGATCTTCTATTCTTTGGGAAGCAGACGGATCGGATTCAATATTCGTCACCAGCTTGGCGACTTGCCGATTAAACTTCCGACGGTAATTTTCTTTTTTCTCTTCTGTGGTCGGGTATTCCCGTTTCGAAAATTCCTTCAACGATTCGAGTGCCAGGTCGAACTGTAGCCCGAAGTTGAGCCGTTCGACCTTCTTGGAATCCACTTCAATGTTGATTTCTTCGTACTCCGGAGAGCTAACCCTTGTTTCAGCTAAACCAGCTGGCTGATCTTGAGTGAAGGTTTTTGAGATCTGCTCCGGTGGTCGATTCTGGATGAAGGTTTGAGGGATTCTTTGTGGTCGTTTTTTTGGTAAATCGTATCCGGTTTCTATTTCTGATCGTTCTTGTTTTAAATTGGATTGCAATGACGGTGGCTGAGATGGCGCTTCATTGGAAGCTTGGGCGATTTTTAATAGCTCTTCCTGACTCATGACTTGGGTCATCTCGGGCGCTGGACTGGCTTCGGTCCGGTCATTGTCTTCTAATGGTTCCAAATCTTCTTCGGACAAAGTCATGGTCGTTTCGGATCGATCGATGTAGATTGGAATTTCCGGTTCAGAATGACGGAGCATGGTGTTATCATGTGCCAGAAAATCCGGTGGTGTCGGTAATGTTGTTTTTTTAGTTGGGTTTGGAGTTTTCTCCGGTGGTTCAAGATCAGCCTCAGTTAAAGTGATAGTTTCCTCCAGTGGCTCAAAATCAGCTTCGGTTAGTTTAATAGTTTCTTCTAACGGAAGATCAATTTCAGTTTGATCTGGATTAGGTCTATCTGGTTGGGGAATAGGTGGCGGAGTATCTCGTCCCTCGAGTGACATAGAAGAAAGGTTAGTTTTGATCTGAAGACTGATCTTTCATTTCTTTTTAGCAAATTTAGCAGAAAGAACTAGGTTGGTCGAATCGAATAGCGATTAAGGACCATACTATATGTCTTGATCTGGTTTATAGATGTTTGATAGCTTAAGGGGGTCGCGTCTTTTAGGAACGAGGACTTGACAGATAAGCCGTCTTTTGTTATTTTGCCTAGTCCACTCAAGTGGGTGGCTAAATTGGTTTTTGAGGCGTCACTCGGGAGAGTGACAAGAGAAGGAGGAGAAGATGGGAACGTTTTTCGTGGTAGCCATGATATTGGGGACAGTCGGCCTAATGCTGACTGTGGCTGCTTGTTTGTGGCCCGCCGCTCAGCCGGCCGAACCCGCCGCCGCTCAGCCGGCCGAACCCGCCGCCGCTCAGCCGGCCGAACCCTCCGCCGCTCAGCCGGTGAGGCCGGACCAAGTACCGAACGTTGGATAGTTAGAGGCCTCGAAACTGGGGGGGTCGGTGGGCCACTAGAAAACTTTTTAAGAGAGGAGGACTTTAAGGACGGCTTGACAGATAGGCCGTCCTTTGTTATTTTGCCTAGTCCATTAGGTTGATGGGCAGCTTGAAAAATTGTTAGGTCGTCACCAGATTTGGTGACTGGCAAGGAGGAGAAGATGGGAACGTTTTTCGTGGCGGCTGGTGTGCTAGTTGCAATTGCACTGGCGTTACTCGTGGCCGCTTGGTTGTGGCCCGATCCTGAGGAGGAGGAAGGCTGGGGTGAATTCGAGGTCCCTCAATTGCCTTCTCAGATTGAGAAGGTAGAAGAAAGTAAAGACGAGTCCGTGTCAGCTCCGATCGATGTAGGTCGGCGTGTCTTTAAGAGAGAACCTCCACCATTGGAGGTCAAAAAGTTGTTGGCACAGCGTCAACAAGCTACTTACAAGCAAGGGTTAGCCGGTGAAGGTGGTTATAAGAGGTCGCCAGCTCGCTATGAGGGTGACACCATGGCTCTCGGTACGATCCCGATCGACGACAGTGCTAAACAGGCAACTCGTCAGTTGGAGAATTCTCCCTGGGAGATCAAAGAAACTAGAGTTGTCGATGTGGTTACCTTGGGGGAGGAGAGAGGGGATGATACGAGGTCATCGGATGACTCATCTGACTCATCTCGGCAGCCGGAGAGGAAGCCAGTTGTGGCTGATTGGTCCATGTCATTCGATGAGGTGACTAGTGAAGACCCGATTCCTTCCGGCAGTTTCGATGATTCGGTGGAGTCAACAAAGAAGCGGCCTCCTTTGGAGGCTATCAGCCTGTTGGAGGCACTGCCGGCAGTCTCTGAAAAGACTGGTGAATTGGAAGAGTTTTCTAGCAATCTGACCCCTGCTGGTAGGCTCAAGAGGAAACGCGCCATGCGCGTACTAGAAAGGGCTGGAGAACGAAAGCTTAACACTCCACTGCCAGACAGTCCTCCTCCTGAAGCGGAAGAGACTTCGCAGGCGACTGTTCTCGCTGTTGTCCTCAAACTAAATGGTGACAGCGACGATGCTTCACCCGATTCGCCGATCGCTAGCTCGATTCCATCGCGGCCAGCCACTCCACCTCCGGCGACTCCGCCACCGTCGACCCCACCGCCGGTCAGGAGTAATAAGCCGACTCTACCTGGCCAGGGACAAGGTTCTACCAGACAGGGGGAGAATTATGCTGTCTCAGGTAGCACAACAAATCGACCCCCTAAAAAATAGTCCCTAAGAAGGGGACTGATCTACAAATACTCTCTTAATGCACTTCCTTCTGGGGTGCATTTTTTTGTTTTCGTTTTAGAAGCATGACTGGACAGAAGGACGACTATGTGTTAATTTTTCTGGTCCTCTAAGTCAGAGGAAATTGTTTAGGTCGAACAACTACCAGACTATGATAGTTCAAGTTTGACCGAGGAGGGATGATGGGTAATGTGTTGGCTACGATTGCGGTTATTACCGTGATTGCTCTGGTCTTTTTACTGGTCGCAGGTATTACTTGGTGGTGGTGTCAGAATGCACCACTGAGACGATATCGTTTGAGTCATTCAAAGGAAGAGGAAGATGACAATGAAGAGGCTGAGGAGGCGTGGTACTCGGATGTGACTGTTGATGCCCCAAACGAGTCGCCAGCGTCGTCATCTCTGGAAGATGGAATGTCACTACCGACAACAGGTGACGGCATCGAGATTGTTGTTTCGCTTCCTAGTCGGCCACTCGTGGGACCTGGGCAGTCATCGTCGGTTATTGGCGGTGGTAGTCCTGTTGTTCGTTCAGTGAAGGGTGGGGTTCGTTCAGTCGGTCCTCAAATGAAAACCAAAATGGATGGTTGGCCGGCACTTTCGGAAGATCGGGCTAGGTGGATCGTTGCTGGGACCGAAGAACTTCACGAAGCTGATCAGTCTGACATTGACTCGGTTCCGACCGAGGTTGATAAAAAACAGTCGTTACCTGGGGTGGAAACATCCGAGATCGTTTCCGTGCCTGAATTAGTGTCACCACCAGTCGCAGCCTCTCCGGTTTCCGCAGTGCCATCAGATGGTCAACCAAGTCGTCGTCATCAGATCGTGCAGTCAGGCGGGACCAAAATGTTCGTGAGTGGTCAGCCTTCGCCAGTGGTACCAGGTTCGGTTCGCCGAAGGACTGGCAGCACTTCGACTTTGTTGGGTGGTTTCGGCACTGAGCCGGTGAAGGTGGTGGTCAAGCCGATGAGTGGTCCAAAGATTGGTGGTCTTAATGAGGTCGGTCCTGCTAGACCACCGACTGAAAGTAGACCACCACGTCGACATCGCCAGGCAAGAACCGTGCTTGATGCTGGTCCACCTGCATCGATGTCGGATCAGTCCGAGGTGGTTTCTAATGGAAAACATGGTGATTCGTCTGGTGGATCATCCGAGTCTGACTAGCTTTGGCTGCCACAGCCAACAGTCGGTCAATCACATGTTTATCTTACTTATCAATACCCCTCTCGGGGTATTTTTTCCTGTGGGATGAAAAAGTAGGGATGACAAATACGTAAAAAGAATTGAGATAGCAAAAAATACTGTCGTCCCGGAACTGCGAACTGAGCATTATTCCTTTTGTCGTCCCGGAACTGTGAACTGGACATTATTCCTTTTGTCGTCCCGGAACTGCGAGTGTAGCGAGCAGTATCCGGGACCCAGAGGCAAAAAAATTGGGATTAGCTTCTGGATCCCGGATAGACCTCGCCTTGCTCGGTCTTCCGGGATGACAAAATAAAAAGTGAGGATGACAAATTAAAAAGGCTTGAGGTTTCAAGATGACAAAATAAAAAGACTTGAGGTTTCAAGATGACATACTTAAAAAGTAGGGATGATAAATACGTAAAAAGAATTGAGATAGCAAAAAATATTGTCGTCCCGAACTCTGAGCCAGACAATCTTCCTCTTGTCGTCCCGAACTCTGAGCCAGACAATCTTCCTCTTGTCGTCCCGGACTCTGAGCCAGACAATCTTCCTCTTGTCGTCCCGGACTCTGAGCCAGACAATCTTCCTCTTGTCGTCCCGGAACTGTGAGCGAGCGTAGCGAGTCGAGCAGTATCCGGGACCCAGAGGCAAAAAAATTGGGATTAGCTTCTGGATCCCGGATAGACCTCGCCTTGCTCGGCCTTCCGGGATGACAAAATAAAAAGACTCGAGGTTTCAAGATGACAAAATAAAAAGACTTGAGGTTTCAAGATGACATACTTAAAAAGTAGGGATGACAAATACATAAGAAGGATTGAGATAACAAAAAAACACTGTCGTCCCGGAACTGCGAACTGAACATTATTCCTCCTGTCGTCCCGAACTCTGAGCCAGACACCCCTCCTCCTGTCGTCCCGGAACTGCGAACTGAACATTATTCTTTTTGTCGTCCCGGAACTGCGAGTGTAGCGAGCAGTATCCGGGACCCAGGAGTAAAGAGATTGGGATTGGTTTCTGGATCCCGGATAGACCTCGCTCCGCTCGGCCTTCCGGGATGACAAATTAAAAAGGCTCGAGGTTTCAAAATGACAAAATAAAAAGTAAGGATGACAAATTAAGAAGGAATGCGGTTCCGGGATGATATAAGAGAAAAAGGTGGAAATGATAAAAAGAGTATTATCGTCACGGAAGTCGCGACAGCGGCTATCCGGGACTCAGAAGCAAGGTATAAACGCTGAAAGTCAAGATGTGATCCTTACGATTTTCTTGCTTCTTTGGCTTATTTTCCATACTATAATCTTATATCCGTCCGACAATTTTCAATCTTTTAAATCTAAAACAATATGAGTTGGTTAACTTGGATAGTGGTGGTTCTAGTGATCATTATTTTGTCTTCTATTAGGCAGATCAATCAGTATCAGCGTGGAGTGAAGTTTCGATTAGGAAAGTATATCGGCATGAGACAACCGGGCTGGCGTTTAGTATTGCCGATTTTTGAATCAATGCAGCGGATAGATATTCGAGTCAAAGTTGTTGATGTACCTCATCAGGAGGCCATCACCAAGGACAACATCTCGACTCAGATCAACGCCGTCATTTATTATCAGGTGTCGGATGCAGCTAAGGCAGTAATTGAAGTTGAGGACTTCCGTTATGCTGTGTCGCAGCTGGCTCAGACCACCATGCGCAACGTGGTCGGCGAGATGGAGCTCGATGAATTATTATCGCAGCGTGAGACAGCTAGTTTGCGCATTAAAGAGATCGTCGATCACTTAACCGATCCGTGGGGTATTCGAGTAAACAATGTCGAATTGAAGGATGTCACCCTGCCGGAGGATATGAAGCGTGTGATCGGCAAGCAAGCCGAGGCTGAGCGTGAGCGGCGGTCAGTGGTAATTAAGGCCCAAGGTGAGGTCGAGGCGGCCAACAATTTGGCCGAGGCCGCTACCAGACTGGCGGGCAGTCCGGGCGCGTTGCATCTTAGGACACTCAGTACCTTGAATGACCTGTCATCCGATCAGTCCAACACCGTCATTTTCGCCATACCGCTCGAGGTGCTGCGGGCCTTTGAGTCGGTGACCGACATGATCAAGAAGAACGTCTAGGTTTTTCGCCACACAAACTAGTCGTTTAACGCCGTCCAGGTCGCCTCTAGCGTGGTCCGGGCGGTTTTCTTTTTTAATGGCCTGCGGTGATCGACAACATCTTCCCGTTCAGTCGTCTTCCGGCTACACTCTTAGTGACCTCAATCGTCTCCATCATTAAGATATGCGCAACAAAAAGATTCTCACTGTCGATGACGATCCTTTTTACGGGGACCTCTATCGTGACATTCTAGTGGCACATGGCTACGAAGTCAGACACGCCTGCAATGCTTCGGATGGTCTACATCTGGTTAGCGAATTCAAACCCAATTTGGTTATGCTGGACGTCATGATGCCAGAGAGGGAGGGTCTGCTCGATGGCTACGGCCTACTCGAGGAACTGCGAAACGAGCGGAAGTTTCGGAATTTGCCGGTAATTATGGTTACTGCTCTAAATGAGGCGGGTGATCGGAAGCGGGCTTACGAACTTGGGGCGACCGATTACCTGCCTAAACAGGACCTGAACCCCGATATTCTACTTCGTTTGGTTGGAGCTTATCTTAAATAATCGGCGGACCGGTCCGATTGGTAGACTGGGAAAGATTCGGCCAGTTGTGTTACGCTTAAAATTAGAGTCAATCCAGCCTTCAATTCGACAATTAAATAGGTTTTGCCTATGAAATTAAGAATAGAGAACGATCGTCTTAATATCGAGCTGTCTATGGTGGAGAAATTATGCTCCTGCCGAAGGACCTTGGCTGTGCCGCTCCGAAGCGTCTGCCGTATCGAAAACGGTGTGCCAGAACCTCGTCTTTTAGAGATGCGTGCTCCTGGCACCTTCATTCCCGGTGTTATCAAGGCTGGAACTTACTGGACCAGGCGAGGTAAGGAGTTTTGGTTCGTTACTCGAGGGAAGAGTGATTATGTGACGCTTGAATTGGACGATTCGGCGCCGTTTCGTCGGATTGTACTCGGTTTGAGTTGTGAAGACCGGGCGGTGTTGTCTGGGATCAGGCTGATGGAACCAGCCTAAGCTAAACTTAATTTGAAATTATGACTGTAACGGAAATCAGTAGTGAGGAACTGAAGAAGCTCATGGATAGTCAGGCCGAGTTTTTATTGGTCGACCTACTTGGTGAAAAATCTTATGCTAGTTTGCATTTGCCGCAGGCGGTGGAGGTGAGCTCGGGCGATGATTTTCTATCAAAGGTGGATGTGTTGGTTGGTGGTGATCATGAACGAAAGATTGTGGTGTACGGTGCCAGTTTCAAGGATGACGTTTCGACTCGTCAAACCGAGGAGTTGTTGCAGGCCGGTTACACTAACGTGTTAGATTTTCGTGGTGGACTCAAAGACTGGGCTGCTGAATTATTTCCTTTAGAGGGCCAACGTGCTCCGAAATCTTAATTTTTTGTATAAAATTTTATGTTTAAATGGAAAATAGTTATTCCGATTTTGATCGTGGTCGTGGTTGGTCTAGCTGCTTGGTTGCAGTTGGCCGGTCGTTCGGTGGACCGTCCACCGGTCAATGACGGAGGTCTGGTTGAACAGGTGGCTGATGAATCGTCGGACGAAGTGTCGGATAGTGAAGCCATGGACGAGGAATTGACCGAAGAAGAGGAGATTGAGTCTATTAATGCCTCTGGTCAGGACGAGATTGGTGCTCAGGCCGATGCCTTAGTTACTGCATTGCTCGACGAATACGACGAGACCGAAATGGCAGCAGGTGACGGTAGTGATGTGGTTGATGCCGAGCTAGGTGACGGATCGGACGATAGTGACATTTTTAACGTCGACTACTATGAAGAATAGAGCAGCAAGTTTTTTGGTCATTGGGGCAGTGGTAATCCAGTTGATGGCTCCAGTTGTGGTTTCAGCTGCACCTGCGAGTGGTAGTGGGTCTACAGCACCTGCAGGGAGTGGTAGTAGTGGATCTACTTTGCCGGAGGTTGATCGAGGTGTTGGTTCATTAAGAGTTGATGCCTGCGGCAGTATTGGAATGATTGGTGATCGGATGCTAGTACGCATCGATCAACAGGTTTCGAATTTGGCGGAACGGCGTACTGGGAGGAATGGACGATTGGACGAGCGGATAGCTTCGCAGGAGACTGGCTTGGCCCAGGCTCGGACCAGACAGGATCGGCGACGTGAGCGACGATTTGAATTGATGGTTAACCGGGCAGGTAATGAAGATGTACTGACGGCGGTTAGTACCTTTGAGGATGAAGTTGAGCAGGCTTTAATCGTTAGACGAGCAGCAATCGATGAGGCTATGGATGAGTATTTAGCTGACCTGGATCAAGTTGTCATGGATCGACGGACGGCGCTAGACGCTGAAGTCACTACTTTTAGAGGTGATGTAGTCGATGCCTTTGCGTCGATTCAGACAGATTGCACCTCCGGTGATACTCTAGTGTCGGTCAGACAGAATATGAACACTGTCGTACGTTCGGCGTACCAGAAGTTTATGACCAACTGGCGCGGAGTGCGGTCGTTGAACGGTGCTGTCAAAGAGTTGGTGGATCGTCGCAATGCGGCCTTCCGCGCAGCTTGGGTCGAGTTTAAGACCTCGGTTGAAACAGCCCGAGATGAGTTGAAAGCTAGGCTTCAAGAATTGACGCCCACTAATGGTTCAGTGGATGAAGTAGCTGGCTAGTTCTAGTCCCATTTTGGAAATATAGTTTTTAAGGTAAAGGAAAACGGACCCCCATAGAGAGAGGTCCGTTTTTTAAGAATGGTAGATTGTCGATGCGGGCTTTTATCAGGATGCTGGCATCGACTTTTCTTCGTCGCCCCGAACGAAGCGAGTGCATCTTGCCTAGCACTCAGAAGGTTACCCTTCAACCACGAAAGTCCAAACCTACCCTAAGGGGGCAGTAAATTGGACCCGATCCGCTATCTATTATCCTCTTTGAAGAGTTCTAGATGTTGGATTCTTGCTGGTTGGGAGTAACCCTCATGGCTTTCGCCGCCTGAGCCCGCCTTAAAGTCCGATTTTTATCAGACATTAGAGGTGAAATCACGAGCTTATTGTCAGAGTTTAAATGACGGATTGGGTTGGTCAATTACTCGCGAAGCTTTCTGGGTACAAGGAATAGTGAAACATATTTTTAAAAGTTTGTCAGTGTACGTGGATGAATTTCCGATTTTATCGGAAAAATTTAGATTTTTATTCCTAAAATTGAAGGAATAGTCTTTTTAATAAGTTTGGTAGGTTTGTCTTTTGATGTTCTTGGCTTGAATGGACCTCAAGCCTTGACCGCGGCAGCAAAACCTGCTAGCTTAATTAAGTATGAATTCAAACATGTGGACCAATTTTATCTACAAGACCGACGTCGGCTGCCAGCTGCCGGCGAGTATCTTTGCTTCCCCGGTCCACATGTCACCTGAATCATCTTTTAAATAGCCTGGAATAGGCTATAAGGAAAATCGATTCGGATGAGGTGTCGGCTCGGGAAGTTCCCGAGCTTTTTATTTGGTGGTGTCCTCCAGATTGGCGAACTGAACTTGACTTCACAATCTGTTCGTTCGACGTACGTCTTTAGTACGCCTCACTGCACGGATCGTTCCAGTCAAGCATATTTCATCCAACCAGGAGGACACTCATTCAATTCGGAATTCGTCAGCGGTAGTTTGACTAGTTTTCCGTAACGCAAAGTGATTTGCGAAGGAGGAGAGTGGGATGAGACCGGATCGGGTTTTCGTTCTTTTCAACCTGTTGTCTGGCTTGGGGATGGGCTTTATTGCGCCGAACTATGCGCCGTTCGTTTTGGGTGTCGGTCTGACTATGCCGCAGATAGCACTCATCAATGTCGTGTTCTTTTTGACTATAGTGGTCATGGAATTGCCGACTGGTATGTTGGCCGACGGTCGTAGTAGGGCATGGTCGATCTGGATCGGATCAGCGTTCTCTGCTGTCTTTCACTTGGCTTATTCGTTGGTTAGTGGATTTTGGGGCGCGCTTATTTGTGAGGTAATGGCCGGAGTGTCAATGTCGTTCATTTCTGGTGCACTCGAAGCTTGGGTGACCGACGCCTTGGGTGAGACAGGGGACGGTCAGCGGCTACGAAAGGTGTTGGCCAGTGGTGCTGTCACCAGCTCAATCGGTCATCTAGTAGGCGGCGTGTCCGGCGCGTTCTGTGGTGCTTACGATCTGCGTCTGGGTTTCTGGATAGGTGGTGGGTTTCAGTTATTGGCCTTCGTGATCGCTCGGCTGTTCATGGACAGGCGCGGCGAATCATCACAGCGTACTAGCGAGTTGGTCGCGCTCAAGGACAGTCTGATTGCACTTCGGAGTAGTCGAAGCCTAGTCTGGGCGGCCGTAGCTGCGGCCTCGTTCGGACTGGTCTGTTCGTTCAATCACTATTGGTCGCCATTTTTTATCGGACGGGCCGGACGGATCGATCGGCTATCCCTGGTCTGGGTGGTGATCTACAGTGGCTGCACTCTCGGTTCCTGGGTCATCCATCGTTGGGCTAGATGTCATGGACGCGAGTCGCTGGCTGTAGTCGCTTCGTTGGGACTGACTGGATTGGGGTTGGCTTTGACTGCCCATCTGCCCGGACTGTTCTGGCCACTCATGTTCGCCTTCGGACATGAGTTCGGTCGTGGTGCCTTTCGACCACTTGTCAGCACTTTCGTTCAGCGTCGAGTTGGTAGTTCTTTCCGTGCGACCTACGGATCGCTGCAGTCGTTTATTGAACGGTTCGGTTTTGCCACGGTTTTGTTAATGGTTTGGCTGTTAACTCGGCATCTGCCCGATGGCGAGTCGCTAATTACTCTGACCTGGACTGTGCAGGGTTCACTTTTGATGTTAATTGTCGGTTTGCTGTGGTTGTTCCGTCCACGTCGTCAGCCGGACTAGTCATCTCTGTCTTTTCGACTTTTTCGCCGGTCCCTCCTAGGCCGGTTTTTTCTTCGAATTTTTTGGAACAAAGTTAGATATGATTAAAACCATTCCGTTGGTTGTCTAGGAGTTTATTGTTAATATGAGTTGTGTGAAGGTATGTGGTCTAGTCCGCCTTTTTATTAAAAATCATTTAAGTTAGGAACTTAAAGTTCGGTCAATCAATCATTGCTCTGTCCATTTTGGTCAGGGCGATTTGATACTAATTAAGACGATTGTAGTCGGATTGTTTCATTAAAAGACAAGGCTATGTCTCTCTATGGGTACCCAATTATTATCCAATAATTTCTTTAATCGACCGACGCTCGATGTGGCGCGGGAGCTTTTAGGTGCGCGACTAGCGGTTCGTGATACGACCGGTCGGATTGGTCGTCATACTATTACCGAAGTTGAGGCCTATGACGGTCCAGAAGATCTAGCTTCACATGCTTCTCGAGGTCGGACTGAGAGAAACACGCCCATGTTCGGTCCACCTGGGTATTGGTATGTCTATCTTTGTTACGGTATGCATTGGATGTTAAATATTGTGACCGGCCCAATAGATTACCCGGCAGCTGTATTAATTCGTGGGCTTGAGGACATTTCTGGACCGGCTCGCCTGACTAAGCGTTTGGATATTGATCGCCGGTTCGATTCATTGGTAGCGAATAGACGTACTGGATTATGGATTGAGACTGGGCGAACAATGTCTAATGCAGAAGTAAAGCGTCTGCCACGTATCGGTGTTGACTACGCCGGCGACTGGGCTGATCGTCCATATCGTTTTATTGTATCGTTAGAATTAGTCAAAAAAATGGGCAAAAAGACGCAAAAAGTTTAAAATAAGGATTGCTGATGGTGTTCAAACAATTTTTGAGCCGCAGCTATCATTGATTGAATAATTAAATACAGATCGTTTATTTAAAAAATAACTTTTATCTTATGGAAAACAGTTTAGATACGATTAACTCCGATACTGCCGCATTTTTCGTCGTTCCATTCGTCTTTGTAATGATCGCTCTGATCGCTGGGTTGGTGGTTTTAAACGGCGTTGCCCTTTGGAAAGCAGCCCGGAAGGGGTCCAAGGTTTGGTTCATCGTCCTACTCCTGACCAACACCATTATTTTGGAGATTCTTTATATCTTTGTTTTTAGTAAGTCGGATGAGAGTCATTCCATTGATAGCTCGAATCGACCCACTTTGTCGTAGTTACTAACCAGTCTTTTCTGAAACAGTTGTTATTCTAAACGTTCTTATGGAACTTTTTCTTTATATATTGTTGGTAGCCATCGGATTCGTTCTATTGGTTAAAGGTGCTGATCTGCTGGTCGATGGAGCGTCATCGCTGGCTGGAAAGTTGGGTATCTCGACCTTGGTCGTCGGTCTAACTGTGGTCGCTTTGGGTACCTCCATGCCGGAATTAGTGGTTAATGTTTATGCAGCTCTGACCGGAGTAGCAGACATCGCCATCGGAAACATTGTTGGTAGTAACATAGTTAACATCGCCTTAATTCTCGGATTATCGGCAGCACTCTACCCACTTCATGTTCAACGTTCGACGGTTTGGAAGGAGATTCCATTTGCACTAATAGCAGTTGTTCTGGTGGCTATTATGGCCAGTGATGTTGTTTTAGATGGGATGGTTTCGAACGTTATTAGTCGCAGTGATGGGTTGGTTTTACTAGCCTTTACCGCCATCTTTTTTTATTACATTTTGGGTATGGTGCGGAGTGGCGACTCGCCAGTCATTGATGATTCATCGTCTTCCTCATTGAAATTGATTTTTTACATAGTCATTGGTATTGGTCTGTTAGTTGCCGGCGGAAAATTAGCCGTTGATGGTGCAGTAGGTGTTGCTGCTGCAGCTGGACTCTCTGAACGGGTCATTGGTTTGACCATTGTAGCTATCGGAACATCGTTACCAGAATTGGTTACATCTTTAGTTGCCGCTTATAAAAAGCAGCCCGACCTATCTGTTGGAAATATCGTCGGATCAAACATTCTTAATATCTTTTTAATCCTTGGTTTAAGTTCGATTATCCGACCTTTACCATTTCAAGGGGAGTCATTCGTTGATGTTGGAGTGGCGGTCGCGTTGACTATAATGTTATTTGCTTTCATGTTCCTTGGTCGACGTCATGTCTTAGAGCGCTGGCAGGGAATTGGATTTGTGATCATTTATACTGCTTATACAGCTCACCTGTTTTTTTGAATTAGTAGAACATGTCTAATTTCTCTATCAAAGATCCACACATTCGGTCAGCTGACGAGGTTGTTAGTCAACTTCAGGCTGATTCTGTTCATGGATTGACTTCTAAAGAAGCGGAATCTCGATTGGTGGATTGTGGGCCTAATGAATTACCAAAACCTAAAAAACGCAGTTTAATACTGCTTTTTTTGAGTCAGTTTAACAATCGATTGATTTACGTATTGTTGGTGGCAACAGTCATTTCTTTTTTGTCCGGACAGCGCAACGATGCCCACGGAATTTTACTGGCTGTGCTGATCAACGCAGTGTTTGGATTTTGGCAGGAACACAAAGCTGAGGCAGCTATCGAACAGCTTCAAGCCATGATAGTTCTTGAGTCGACCGTGTTGCGTGACGGTACTGTTCATCGTTTGAGATCGGCTGAGATAGTGCCTGGAGATATACTTCTTCTCCAAGAAGGAGATCGCATTCCGGCTGACTGTCGAGTGGTTTCATTGAAGGATCTTCGTACTGATGAGTCAGCTTTAACTGGTGAGTCTGGTTCAGTTCGCAAGGTGACAGAAGTAGTTGAAGTTGGTGTTGGTCGGTCAGATATGATCAATATGATTTGGATGGGTACTTCCGTTGTGGCCGGAACAGCTAGAGCGGTGGTGACAGCGACTGGTTCGCGGACCGCTTTTGGTGGTATCGCTGTTTCTCTGTCCGCCATCATGGACGAACCATCTCCACTTCAAAAGAGAATTGATCAATTGGGTCAGAAGCTGGGATTAGCTTCGGTTATTCTAGCCAGCATCGTCTTTTTGTTTGGTTGCTTGTCCGGTTTTTCGTTTCAGGAAATGTTCTTTTTCTCTGTTGCTTTAGTAGTGTCGATTATTCCGGAGGGGTTGCCGGCAGTACTGGCTGTAGTATTGGCAATCGGTATACAACGAATGGCTAAGCGTAACGCTATTATTCGTCACGTACCTTCGGTTGAGACTTTGGGAGTAGCGGACGTAATTTGTACAGATAAGACTGGGACACTGACCGAGAACAAGATGACTGTTCGTCAGTTGTACGTTGATGGCCGGGACTGGTCGGTGACAGGTGAAGGTTGGAAGCCAGAAGGTGCTTTCATGATTGATGGTAGGAAGGTTCATCCAGCCGAGTTATTGACTTTGAATCGATTGCTAAAGGTGGCGGTGACTTGTAATCACGCCTCACTGACTATTAAGAATGAACGTCCGGACGTGATTGGTGATCCAACCGAGGCGGCGTTAGTGGTTATGGGTGCCAAGGCCGGTTTTGACCGGCAGGACCTGTTGGCTGAATTTGATTTAGTTGACGAGATTCCGTTCAGCTCGACCCGCCGTTATCAAGCTCGATTAGTTGAGAGTCACAGCCTGGATGGGATTAAAGAACGTCAATTGTTTGTTGTTGGAGCTTTCGAGGTGCTTAAAACTAGAAGTATTAGTGTTGGTGGTGATGAAGGTTCACGATTATTGGCTGAAGTAGAGGATGAATTAGATGCAGCTGTTGAGCGGTTAGGGGAACGAGCTATGCGTGTTTTGGCTGTTGCTTGTCGAACTGTTTCATTGGATCAATCTTCGGTACTCGGTGACGATGATGTATCAGGATTGGAATTATTAGGATTGATTGGCATGATCGATCCACCACGAGTCGGCGTGACCGAAGCGATCGCCAAATGTAGCCGGGCTGGGGTGCGGGTTATGATGGCTACGGGTGATCACAAAGCCACAGCTTTAGCTATTGCTCGTCAGGTAGGAATTCTTAATAAGGATAGTGCTGCCGGAGGTAGATGCGGAGTATTTACTGACCAGGAGATTTCGTCTATGTCAGACGAGGAGTTCGATCGGATTCTAGATAATGCAGCGGTGTTTGCTCGTGTTTCGCCGGAGACCAAATTAAGAATTGTCGAACGTCTTGAATTGGCCGGACATGTAGTGGCCATGACCGGTGATGGCGTCAACGACGCACCGGCCCTCAAGCGTGCTTCAATTGGTGTCTCTATGGGTATTAGCGGCACCGATGTGTCCAAAGAAGTGTCGGACATGGTTTTGGCGGATGATAATTTTATCTCCATTGTTAATGCCGTGGAGGAGGGTCGAATTATTTTTCGCAACATCAAACAAACGGTCGGTTACCTATTTATGACCAACGTCGGAGAGGTGGTAACTGTATTGATCAGTTTGGTTGCACGTTTTCCGCTACCAATCTTGCCGGCACAAATACTCTGGATGAATTTAGTCACTGATGGGTTACCTAGTATTGCCTTGGCTACCGAACGGCGGACTAAGGATGTACTCGATCAGCCGCCACATAGTCGTGAGGCGCCGATTTTAACTCGTCGAGTTTTGTTTTTGACGGTGATTGTTGCTGGTTTGATGTGTTTAGGGACGTTGGGACTATTTAGTTGGGCTTTGCGGTCGGGTGATCTGGTCTATGCTCGAACGGTCGCCTTTACTACTATGGCCGTGTTTCAACTTTGGAATGTCTTTAGTATGCGATCGATTAGGACATCTCTTTTTAAGCTAGGATTCTTGTCGAATGGTTATGTTTTTTTGGCAGTGGTTGCGTCGTTGCTGATGCAGATTGTAGTGCTGTATTTGCCACCACTGCAGCGTATCTTCCGGACTGTGCCCCTGGGTTGGATCGATTGGATAGTTATTGTAGTTGTCTCTAGTTCGGTCTTCTTTGCTGTTGAGATCTATAAGTGGTTCCTGCGCAGGAAGGCCCTGTCGGGTAGTCGAATTTGATGGCTACGTATTCCATGTTGGTTAGGTTTTTTGCATGGGTAGTTGATCCGGCATTGACTGCTGGACCGGCTACGCGCTAATTAATGTCTTGCTATAAGTTAGCGGTAACGGAGGAGAAATATGAACGAAGAAAGTACACAAGAAGATCCGTTCGTACTTAGGATGCGGGAACTGATGTCAGCTTGTGCCCATGGGAAGGGAATTGAGGCTGTCTTCGTTCGCCGTCTGATGGAGGGCCGGCCCACAAGGGACGAAAATCCGGAATCCCATTTTTGCGTCTACTTCGCCGCTTACGACCCCAAGTCTGGGCGGGTGTTCTTTGGTTTGCACAAGAAGTCAGGCCTTTGGCTGTTCAATGGAGGTCATGTGGATAGGGGGGAGCTGCCTGAGGAGGCCTTGAGGAGGGAGATCGTGGAGGAATGGGGTCCGGACACGGCCATCTCGACCGTCGAGATGCCGCAACTCCTGACTGTCACGGAGATAGATAACCTGCCGATGCAGACGTGCCGTGCACATTATAATATCTGGTTCTTCGTCAGTGTAGACGAAAGGAATTTCCGACCCGATTCGTCCAGGATGGACACCGAGTTCTCCGAGTTCGGATGGCATTCTCTGGAAGAGGCGAGAGGTAAGGTGACCGACGGCAGTACGCTGGAGGCGATCAGTCTGATTGAGAGGGATCTTCTCAGGAATACGTAGGGATTTGCAGTTCACGACTGAAGATCGTGAAAATTAAAGTTCTGGTTTTTAAGTACATTCAGACCGCATATAAAAAAGACCTCGGGTGTCCATGGGCATTCGGGGTGTATTTGTTGTTGTGTGTTTTTTGTAGCTTGCCGTCTAATGGCTATCCTTTGGGAAAAATTTCCGGCGGGCAGTTCGTTTCCCTTAGGATTTCCTTCAGTAGTGTCAGGTCTGAAACCACTTCATCAAAGACTAGGTCATATAGATCTCGTTCTTTGACGAAATGGTCGTAATGAACCAGCTCGTGTTGACCCTTTTTGTGCGGATAATCGTCGTTTCTTTCATGAACATGCCGAATATATTCCTTGGATTGCGGTAGTAGCAGGATTTTAATGGTCGATGGAGGAAAGTCATGCCTTCTTAGGTCAGCTACACCGACAAGAAAATATGAATAATGATTGTCTTTTAATAGTTTAAAGAATTTTTTTTTGCGTTCTGCATAGGTTGTACCTAGACATTCGACATCGCAGGTTGGTATACCAAGCTTTTGCGCTTCTACTATTAAGGTTGATTTTCCGGCGGCCGGAGGACCGAATAGTGCTACTATTGTCATACATTTTTATCAAGTTGATTACGTTAACATTGCGAAATCTATCGTTGTTTTTAGCGAACAATCAATCTCAATTTATTATAGCAAGTTTTTGTAATCAATTAGATTTTAACTTCTAGGTTTTTTAGTTTTTTTCATATAAATAGAGATATTTAATGAATTTCAGATTTGTGGATATAGATACAACTTGTGTAGTTCGATTTTGTAGTAATATGTTAGACTTAGCTCGCTTAACCACTATTTTTATGGAAAAGAACCATATTTCTCACATTACTTGTGAGCATCTGCTCACGATCAAGAAACAACCACAACCCACAGAGCATGTGGTTTTGGATTTGCGTGACCCGTTAGAGTACGACGCTGGACACATCGAAGGATCGAAGAACGTGCCACGGCGTGAGTTGGTTACGAATATTGGCAGTGTGGTTCCCGATAAGGCACATCACATCATTGTGGTAGTCGGACCGACTCTGGAGTCCGAAATAGAGACCATTCACGATGATCTGGCCGAACTGGGCTACGAGAAGGTCGAGTTTCTGGCTGGTGGATTCGATCGATGGTGTGAGATTTCAATGCCAGCCGTCGATGACGTGTTGGGTGGCGAGGTGACGCCGGAAGAGGCTGGAGCGGTCAGTAAAGATGAGGAACCCGATCTTTATGAAGGTGAAGATTTAGAAGAGACTAACGAACCATTGATGTAATTTTGATGTCTGCTATGTCTCTGACGGACGACATAAAAGATGATTCGATCTTGATCGATTCGGCTTCGGTTGCGGACGATCAGCTGTCCGAATTGCCTCAAGCCAGGCCACATATACACGAAACTAGGAAGTTCCCCGACGGGTTTCTTTGGGGAGCAGCCACCGCTGCTCATCAGGTGGAAGGCAATAATGTGAATTGTGATTGGTATCGTTGGGAGCAGGCGGGACATGTGCTCAGAGGTCAGGTGTCGGGTCAGGCCTGCGATCAGTTCAATCGATACGAGGAAGATTTCGACCTGGCGGCGGAATTGGGCAACAATACTCATCGACTATCGATCGAATGGGCTCGTATCGAACCAGAAGATGGACGGTTTGATCAGGAGGTGATTTTGCATTATCGTCACGTGTTGGAAGCGCTTCGAAAGAGGGGACTCTCTCCCATGGTAACGCTATGGCATTTCACATTGCCGCAATGGTTCGCTGATCGCGGCGGCTGGGAGTCATCCGGGGCTGTAGCTAGGTTTGCTCGTTATTCCGAAATGATGGCTAAAGAATTGGGTGACTTGGTTGATTTGTGGGTGACCATTAATGAGCCAATGATTTATCTCGCTCAATCTTACGGTACTGGTGTTTGGCCACCTGGCAAAAAAGGTGCTTGGCGAGTACTACGCGTTTTTGGTCGATTAGTGCGAGCTCATCGCGCATCCTACGATCGACTGCATCGTCAACTAGACCGGGAAGGCTATCAAGCTCGGGTTGGGATCGCCAAAAATGTAGTTACTTACGAGCCATATCGTCGTTACTCCGAATTGGATGGTATTTTTATTCGCTTGGCCGATCGGTTATTCAATCATCAGTTTTTTATTTGGACTAGAGGTAAGCATGATTTCATCGGCGTCAATTATTATTTTCATTATCGCATTAGATATCGGCCGACCAAGATCTCATCTTTCTTTCACGAGGTGCATACCGAGAACCGTGAGGTCAGCGATCTGGGCTGGGAGATCAACCCCGATGGCATGTTCGATGCTCTGATGTCGATGAGTCGTTACAAGCTACCGGTTTATGTAACTGAGAACGGCATCGCTAGCGCTGATGATGGTAAGCGACCACGGGCCTTAGTGGCTATGGTCAAGGAGGTTTATCATGCCATCAAGGCCGGGGTGGATGTGCGTGGTTATTATCATTGGTCACTCTTGGACAACTTCGAGTGGGAGAAGGGTTACGATGGGAAGTTCGGATTAGTGGCTGTTGATTTTAAGACTCAACAGCGTCAGCCACGACGAAGTTATTACGTTTATCAAGACATCTGTCGCGAGAATGGGATTAGACATGATCTTTTACGTTTTTTGGGCCACGGTGTCAGATGGTAAGTTGTCAGACCCTGGGCTGTGCGCAGGACATGTGGCTTCGTGGCTCGCTCGTTCAACGTACCTTTTCAGTACGTCTCACATCGCAATCCACTCCAGCCACACATCCTGCATCCCATCCAGGGTCTGACTATATACATCTCGTCTAGAATCTGTCTGAATATTTGGAGATGTGGTTGCTATACCAATCAAAATTCGATAGTTAGAAAGTTTATCCTGTTATTAAAATGAAACTTACTTTTTACGGTGCTGCCGGCGAGGTGACCGGCTCCAAGACACTAATCGAGGCCGGTAGCCGACGCATTCTGCTCGACTGCGGACTGATTCAAGGTGAGGGGTCTGATCTACGTAATCGGGCGCCTTGGGCTTTCGATCCTAAATCGCTTGATGCTGTTATTGTGACCCACGCCCATTTGGACCATATCGGTCTTTTGCCTAGATTAGTAAAAGATGGCTACACTGGTCCGGTTTTTACTACTGAACCAACTCGAGAGATTTCTCGTTTTATGTGGGAGGATGAGGCCAAAGTCCGTGATGAAGATACCGAGGCTGGTATTGAGCCGTTGTTCGATCAAGAAGATATCGACACGACTTATAGTTTATTGAGGAGTTCAAAATATGGTGAAAGTGTCCGAGTGGTGCCAGGTTTTGACATTACCTTCCGTGATGCTGGACATGTTTTAGGTTCGGCTTTCGTCGAGATGCGGGTCGGCGGACTGACTCTGGTCGGTTCGGGCGACATTGGCAACGATCACGTTCCGATACTGCGCGATACCGAACCAATGACTAAGGCTGATGCTGTTATTTTAGAGTCGACCTACGGCAACCGGACTCACGACGGCAGCGAGGCCGGCCGCGAGGACCTGCTACGTCAGGCTCTGATCCAGACAGCGGAACGAAAGGCAGTGTTGATGATTCCAGCCTTCTCACTTGAGAGGACACAAGAGATTCTTTATGAACTCAATGGATTAGTGGAAGGTGGGGCGGTTCCTAAGATGTCAGTCTTTCTTGATAGTCCATTGGCCACATCTTTGTTGCCGATTTTTAAGTCGCACCCTGAATGCTATGACGAGCAAGCCAAGATTTTGCGGGCCATGGGTGACGACTTTTTTAGTTTTCCCGGTTTGAAGATTACACATAATTACCGCAACTCGTTAGCCATCGACAAAGTTAAATCTCCAAAGGTAATAATTGCCGGTAGTGGCATGATGAGCGGTGGACGGATTATGCGTCACCTCGGACGTTACCTTCAGGATGCAAATAATTTATTGTTGGTCATTGGATTTCAAGGGCAAGGGACGATCGGGCGACAGATTGTTGATGGAGCAGAATCGGTGATGATAGACGAGCATATGGTTCCAGTCCGGGCTGAAGTGCGACAGATTGAATCTTTTTCAGCCCACGGTGATCGAGATAAGTTGTTACGTTGGTTGAAGTCTTCGGGACAGGCTCCGGGTCAAGTTTGGTTGAACCATGGTGAGCCGGAAGCAGCAGAAGCGTTAGCTCAGGGAATTAGAGAAGGTGGTGAAATTGAGCAGGTTACGGTTGCGGCCGAGGGGGTGACCTATGAAGCAGCAGGTGAGTAGGTGGCTGTTGGGCGGCTTGCGTCATGGACGGGCGTAGCGCTCGTTTGCAGATATGCCTTACGAGTCTTTGGAGAGTATTTCCGCAGTTTCAGAATTCGCTCGGCTTTGTTCAAAATATTTCCCTTAACCATGGGAATAACAAAGGTTTGCATAACATACGAGATATGGTCACAATATGATCGTATAGTTCGGATAAAAATGAGTTAGCCAACATCGCTTCGCTCGTTGCCTAACGTGCCGCGGCTTCGCCGCCGTTATCCTCCGTCGCTTCGCGACGTCGTCTAACAGCGGCTATGCGACATGCCGGTCGTGCGACTACGTCGCTCTCCCGCCACGTCGCATAAGCCGCGGCACGTTAGCTGAAATAAATTAAGAAAATTTTTATGTTGTACCGAATATATAAAATTTTGCCTGTAAAAATAAGATGGCTGATATCATATTTTTATGCACCAAAATTCTTAATAGGAGTAATTGCATTTATACATAAAGATGGTCAACTTCTTCTTCTTAAAAATAAATATCAGTATGATTGGTCTCTTCCTGGTGGATTCATTAAAAAAGGTGAGGATATCCATAGTGCTATTAAACGAGAAATTAAAGAAGAAGTTGGGCTTATCGTTGTAGTTAAAAGAGTGCTCGACATTAAAAATAGTGCAAAAAAATCTATACTGGATATAATCCTTGATTGTGAAATAGTTGGTGGATCATTAAAAATAGACGAAAAAGAAGTTGAACAGGCAAAATTTTATAATCCTGATAGCATTCCAGACTTGATATCTTATGAACAAGAGGACTACGTTAAGCAATACAAAAAATTTTCTTAATTTACATCAGCTAACACTGGCTATGCGGTTCCGCTTCGCTTCACCCATATTGCTCCCTTCGGTCGCAACATCGCATAGCCAGGAACGTTAGTCAACATCGCTTCGCTCGTTGCCTAACGTGCCGCGGCTTCGCCGCCGTTATCCTCCGTCGCTTCGCGACGTCGTCTAACAGCGGCTATGCGACATGCCGGTCGTGCGACTACGTCGCTCTCCCGCCACGTCGCATAAGCCGCGGCACGTTATACGCAATTCCAAAAATATTTTCTTTTTAGTAGGAGTTTTGATAGGCAATAAGGGAAATTTAAATTAGATTTTTTTAAAAATTAAAAGGGGAAAGAGGAGTTCGCTAGCGCTCAATTAAAAAAAGAAAAAATGTCGATTAATTCTAAAATTGAAGAAATAGAAAAATCCACCAAACTAATTGTCAGCTCACATAAAATAATAACCAGAGGTGCTGATAGCTTAGTTATTGAAATTAATGATAAATGGATTTTTCGGTTCCCCAAGACTCTTGAATCAGTAAAAAAGATGGAGAAACGTTTGCGTTTCTTAAAATCATTTTCGGAAATATCACCACTAAAAATTCCTGTCCCCAGGCATATCGGACCAAATTTTATCGGTTACAAAAAAATTCCTGGCATACCATTCCTTCCCGCAAACTTTAAAAAACTAACAAACAATGAAAAAACAAAAATAGCATTTCAGCTGGGACGATTTTTAAAAGCCTTGCATAGCTTTAAGAGCAAGCAATGCGATTATAGCGCCAATTATTTAGTAATGAAAAAAGGTGATTATCTTACTTGCTCTGAAACCATTACGAAACACTTCAACAAAAAAGAAATAGAGAATTTTCAAATTAAACATAATGCTATCGAAGGCAATCCCCTAAACTTTAAAAAACCAACTACCATTATTCATGGTGATTTATTCTTTAACAATATCCTATGGAACCCAAAAAATAAAACCCTGACTGGTGTTATTGATTGGGCAGAATCAGGTCGCAGTATTCCAGCAATGGATTTTTTTATGCTCGCAGATTTTAATACGACGTCGAATGATAAATTCTTAAAGGATATTTTAAGAAGTTACGATGCAAACGATGATAAATTATTTAAACAAATCAAGGAGCTTGCGATAATAGATCCAATGAATTGGTTTTGGGCCTACTACAAAGAAAACAATTCTAAAGGTCAGGAAAGAATGATAAAAAGGATGAAAAAGATTTTAAAGTAAAAAGGAGTTTTGGGGGAAGGTCATTCACCCCTTTAATTCCCCTCTGCCCTTCCCCCAAAACAAAAAATCTAATTTAAATAATAAGGAAGCCTATCAAAGATTAATTTATAAATATTTTTAGAACAACGTATAACAACTCATATCTGGTTCCAGAAATTTGCATCGACGACTAATAAATAGGAGTGCAAATTTCTTCCATCCAAATTTTTACCTTCCTTTTCTTTATATATTACAATAAGGAAGGAAGACAAAAACTTCAGATATGAGTAACGTTAGTCAACATCGCTTCGCTCGTTGCCTAACGTGCCGCGGCTTCGCCGCCGTTATCCTCCGTCGCTTCGCGATGTCGTCTAACAGCGGCTATGCGACATGCCGGTCGTGCGACTACGTCGCTCTCCCGCCACGTCGCATAAGCCGCGGCACGTTATACGCATTTCAAAAAATATTTTTCTTTTAATAAGGAATTTTGACAGGCTTTAATAATACGGAATAAATTTGTTTTTATTTTTTATAGAGGGGAAATATGGTGTTTCCTCCGCAAAGCTCCGGAAACGATTTTTGAATAAAAAGAAACCGCCGTGGTGGCGGAATCTGCAATTTTTACTTTTCGTCCTGCTGTTTACAATCGAATGGACTCATCAGTGCCGTACTCAACGGCAGAAGTGGTGGGAGGATGGACAAGACATCCTCCCGGGTTGAAGTGCGTTCTCCCGCTTGTCGTGCTCGTGCAGAGCCGGAAGAGATGCTGGTCTACGCGGTGGCCGCGGCCTCCTCGGGGTTCTCGAGGTCGAGGGCGCTGTGGAAGCACCTCCAGTAGCTGCCCTTGTAGGGCTCGCCGTCCTCCTCCTCGATCGGGACCTCGAGCGTCACCTTCCAGGTGCCGTCCTCCTGCTTCTCGGCCGTCAGGCTGCTGCCCGAGGTGGCCGACTCGCAGTAGAGGTACGTGCAGTCCTCTACGGTGAGCACGTTCCAACCGCCGTTGAAGCAGCCATCCTCGTAGAAGGGCGGCTTGCGCCCCTCCACGACGTCCCAGTCCCGACCGCCCACCGAGTGGGTGGCCATGAAGACGTGGGGGGTCTCGAGGAGACCGTGCTCGCGGAGGAACTCCTCCACCTCGCCGCCCTCGCGGAGCTCGTGGGAGGAGATGTTGTGCATCCCCTCGCTCAGCGCGCTCGCGACCTGGGCGAAGTTGAGACCGCTGGCAACCTTCTTCATCGTGATCGTGACGTTCATAATGTCCTCCTTTGTGTGGAACTTTTCCGCCGACGACATGCCGACGGAAGTCGAGTTTCGACGCGCAATCCGGAAACTATCTTCCGAACTCTGCGCCGAAACCCGATTATAGAGGAATTTGTGTAGATCAGCTTGTAAAAGAGCACTGTCATTTGGAGATTTATCACTGCAAAATCAAGATTCAATCAACTCAAATAACAATCCAGTATAGCATATAAAAACGACTTTGTCAATACCAAAAATCCCAGGAAAACCATGACGCCTGAATTACAAAAGTTGTGGGAAAGAACCGAAGCAAACGACCCAAACGTTGAACAAGTTTCAATGAATCAAGGAAGTTCAGTTGAAGTATTACCCGATGATGAGCAAGAAAAAGTAATTTGGACTTACGGGCTTGGTGGATGTTTTGGAACATTGGTTTTTAGTGAAGATGAAAGTGGTCGCAAAACCGCAGTCCTTACCCACTTTGATCCGTTAAGCATATCTGCTAACAAGAATGAATTAAGAAGGCTGATTAAGTCTAATCCCGCAATAAAAACGTCAAACAAACAATCAATTTTAGTGTTAGGTGCGCAGGGTTATGAGCAAAATCCTGAAACTAGGCAATGGGAGCAAAAAATTAGAGACCAACAAAAAGCGGATATGCTTGTCACTGCAATTCAGGCTGAATTAGGCCAAGATGTTGAAGTAAAATTAGAACCCTATTCAGAAAAGCAAAATGCAATGACAAAAGATCAAGGTTCACTCATTGTAAGAATCCCCCCAAAAGGCCAAGCAACTTATAGAACTTGGTTTAGTCAGGGACAGTTAGGAAAAACTGACAAAAATAGAATTGGTGAATTAAAAGAGGATTAAAAAAAATAAATTTGCCCCGATTAAAATTCGCCTATCGGTGAATTAAGAATTTTTCATTACATCGTACAACAGCGTGTATGAGACTACGGCTTTTTTACAAAAGCCTCCATCCAAATTGCTTCGCAACTTCTCATACACGCGGCACGTTAGCTGAAATAAATAAATTCTTTTCTGTCAAATTTTATGATTTTTAATCCAAACAATTTTGAAACGATGTTAGGTGGGCGTCTGGCTATCGGACGTCTTGGCTTGGCCTGACCTTGTTGGGGTCGAGCCAAAAAAAGGACTTCGAATAAAGACCTCCAGCCATGCTCGGCTGGAGGTCTTTTCGCATCCCCTCGCATCCCCCCATCATCTTGCACAGCGGCGACTACTAGCCTTGACTCCGGCAGTTCGGCGGTCTACTCTCCTTAGAGTCCGTTCGGGACCCGCCTCATGTCTACGTGCAAGGTCGGTCCATGGGGAACGGGAACAAGTCAGGTTCGTCACGTCACCCCCAGAAGGGTCAACTTCCGGGGGCTTTGGCTGTCATCACCTGCCGCCGGACTAATTTCTATAGCCTATTCGGATGATGGATTTCAAACTCATATCGAAACATCAACCTAAGGGTGATCAGCCGCAGGCCATCGAGGCTCTGACGGATGGTTTGCGTTCCGGCCTGCGCCATCAGACTCTCCTGGGCATCACCGGTTCGGGCAAGACCTTCACCATGGCCAACGTCATTCGTAACCTAGGACGTCCGGCGTTGGTTATTGCCCACAACAAAACTCTGGCTGCGCAGCTGTGCAACGAGTTTCGGGGACTGTTTCCGGAGAATGCGGTCGAGTATTTCGTTTCCTACTACGATTACTATCAACCCGAAGCCTATCTGCCGACTTCGGATACCTACATCGAAAAGGAGGCGACCATCAATCAGGAGATCGATCGGCTGCGGCATCGGGCCACGCAGTCGCTTCTAACCAGACGTGACGTCATCATCGTGTCTTCGGTTTCGTGCATCTACGGTTTGGGTGCGCCCAAGACTTACGAGCAGATGCATCTTCGACTTTTGCGGGGTGGTGAGTTTTCGCGGACTGCGGTTATGCGTCAGCTGGTGCAAATGCAGTATCAACGAACTACTTCTGACCTGGAACGTGGGGAGTTTCGAGTGCAGGGGAATGTGGTAGAGATTAGGCCGGCGGCTGAAGAGTTTGTTATACGCTTAGATGTTCGTGGTGATTATGTTGCTGATTTAACTCTTATTGATCCGGTTAGTCGTAAACGTCTGAGTCGCGAGGATGAGGCTTGGGTTTTTCCAGCTAAACATTTCATTACACCCGGTCCGGAGCGCGAGCGAGCGGCGATCGCGATCAGGGCTGAGCTAGAGGAACAGTTAGAAGTATTTCGGCGGACTGGAAAACTACTCGAGGCTGAGCGGCTGGAGCGTCGGACTAATTTCGATTTGGCCATGCTGGAGGAGATTGGTTATTGCAACGGTATCGAGAACTATTCACGACATTTGTCCGGACGAGCGCCGGGTGAGCCACCTGATACATTGTTATCATATTTTCCCGACGATTTTGTTTGTTTTATTGACGAATCGCACGTCACTGTGTCGCAGCTCGAAGGAATGCACAACGGCGACGCAGCCCGCAAGCGCAACCTGATCGACTACGGCTTCCGACTGCCGTCGGCTGCGGACAACCGGCCGCTGAAGTCGGACGAGTTTCGGGCCCGCGTACCACAGTTAGTCTACGTCTCGGCCACACCGGCTGATTATGAGCGTCAGGTTTCGGAACAGATTGTCGAACAAGTTATTCGACCGACTGGACTAATTGATCCTAAGGTGACGGTTTTGCCGGCAAGCGAAGCCGATGGTCAACCTGGACAGGTGGACGACCTTATGGTTCGGCTGCGGACCTGCATTGAAGCCGGTGGTCGAGCACTGGTAACCACACTCACCAAGAAGATGGCCGAGGATTTGGATGAGTATTTGCGTGAGGGTGGCTTCCGAGCCGCCTATCTACATAGCGATGTTAAGACTGTAGATCGCATCAGAATTTTGACTGAGTTTCGTCGAGGAACTCATGACATCATCGTTGGTGTAAACCTCTTACGTGAGGGACTTGATCTGCCGGAGGTAACACTAGTTGCAATCATGGATGCAGATCGCGAGGGGTTTCTCAGGAGTGAGACCTCACTCATTCAGACTATTGGTCGGGCGGCTCGGAATGTTCTTGGTGAGGTCATTTTATACGCAGATCAGATTACTGGTTCGATGCGGCGAGCCATGCAAGAGACAGATCGACGACGAGAGAAACAGATTAAATACAATACTGAGCACGGTATTACACCACAAACTATCTCCAAAGAGATTGGTGACTTAGCGGCTGGACTAGGTTTTAGTGATGAACGGGTAGCTGCGGTGTTAGGTTTGGAGCTCAAAGCTGATGATCGTCCAATTGAGGAGATTATCAGCGACAAAGAACGTCAGATGCGTGAAGCAGCCAAGAATTTAGAATTTGAATTGGCAACTGTACTCAGGGATGAAATTATTGTTCTTAAGCAGGGATTGAAGTCCAGCAATGCGAAAAGTCGGGGTCGAAGGCCACTCATTACTAAAAAGAAATAGACATGTTGGACAAGATTATCGTGCGTGGTGCACGTGAAAATAACCTCAAGAACGTTTCTTTGGAGATTCCACGTAATAAGTTAGTGGTCTTCACTGGGCTGTCCGGTTCGGGCAAGTCGTCTTTGGCGTTCGATACTATTTTTGCTGAGGGACAGCGTCGTTATGTTGAATCGTTATCCGCTTATGCACGGCAATTTTTGGGACAAATGCAGAAGCCGGATGTGGATGAGATTGAAGGTTTATCGCCGGCCATTTCGATCGATCAGAAAGCTCACTCGGCCAATCCACGCTCGACTGTAGCGACCATCACCGAGATTTACGACTATTTGCGGGTGTTGTACGCAAGAATAGGGGAGCCGTCTTGTCCGCAGTGCGGTCAGGCGATTAGTAGGATGACCGCCGCCGAGATGGTGGATGTAATTTTGGAGGCAGGTCGGGTTTTTCCGACACGTGGTCGTGGTAAGGATGTTTTAGTGCTAGCTCCTTTGGTGCGTGGACGGAAGGGGGAGTACCATCAGTTACTTTACGATTTATATAACAGTGGTTTTGGTCAGGTGCGGGTTGATGGTAAATTACGTTCACTCAGAAATCGATTGGTTATTGATCGTAACCGGCGGCACGATATCGATTTAGTGATCGATACTTTTGCGCCAGCCGTTTTTGTATCTCCAGACGTAGAGTTACGGCAGCGATTAGCTGAGGCCGTTGAATTAGCACTTACTCGAGGGGATGGATTGTTACGAATGATATTGGCTGATGGAAGCGAACGATTGCTATCGAGTTCGTTATCTTGTCCTGATTGTGGTACGTCATTTCCAGAAATTGAGCCACGCTTGTTCTCCTTCAATAGTCCGTATGGGGCTTGTCCGGATTGCACTGGTTTGGGAGTAGTGCAGGTTTTTTCTGATGACATCTGTCCAGCCTGTGAAGGACGCCGATTGCGGCCTGAGGCATTGGCCGTTCGTATTGGTGGTCGGAACATTGTTGAATTAACGGCTATGTCGGTCGACCGAGCCCATGCTTTTCTGAAGGAGCTTAAGTTGGGTGAGCGAGAGCTTGAGATTTCGGTTAACGTAATGAAGGAGATTGTTGGACGCTTGGAGTTTATGCTGAATGTTGGACTGCATTACCTCACCTTGGATCGACGAGCCGGCACACTTTCGGGCGGTGAAGCGCAGCGCATTCGACTAGCTTCACAGATCGGTTCTGGATTAGTTGGTGCATTGTACGTCTTGGATGAACCATCGATTGGTTTGCATCAGAAAGATAATGATCAGTTGATTGCGACACTCAAGCGGCTCCGGGATATCGGCAATAGTATCATCGTCGTCGAGCATGACGAGGACACCATGATTGAGGCTGATTGGTTGGTGGATTTTGGTCCGGGTGCTGGCGAACACGGTGGCAACATTGTCGCCTCTGGTCCGGTGCCGGAGATCTTCGAGCATCCTGATTCGCTGACCGCCAAATATGTTCGGGGCGAGCGTAGCATTCCGATTCCCGCCAAGCGACGGACCAAGATGAATGAGATGCTCAGGATTGTGGCGCCGAAGGAGCACAATCTCAAAGGCATGGACGTCGAGATTCCACTGCGCAAGTTCGTTTGTGTGACCGGGGTGTCCGGTTCCGGCAAGTCGACGCTGGTTAATCGTATTCTCTATCGCGGCCTCTCTAATCTGTTTAACATGTCTAGACATCCGGTTGGTGCGCACAAGAAGCTGTTGGGCGTAGAGTATCTAGATAGGGTGGTACTGGTGGACCAGTCGGCGATCGGCCGTACACCACGGTCGAACCCGGCGACTTACACCGGTGCTTGGACACCGATTCGTGAGTTGTTTGCTGCGACAGAGGAAGCGCGATTTCGCGGTTACCGTCCAGGTCGATTCAGTTTTAATGTGCCAGGTGGACGATGTGAGAATTGTCAGGGTAACGGTAAGCTAGCCATTGAGATGCATTTCCTGCCCACGGTTTATGTTACTTGTGATGTTTGTAATGGGCGGCGGTTTGATCGTGAGACACTGGAGGTGAAGTGGCATGGTAAAAGTATTCATGATGTGTTAGGGCTGACCGTCGAGGAAGCAGAGAAGTTCTTTCATGATATTCCCCAGGTCTATGACAAAGTTTCGGTGCTAAATAAAGTTGGACTTGGCTATTTGAAGTTGGGTCAGTCGGCAACCACGCTTTCGGGTGGTGAGGCGCAGCGAGTGAAGTTGGCCAACGAACTTTCCAAACGGCAGACCGGACGGACACTCTACATTCTCGATGAACCTACTACTGGATTGCACTTTGAAGATATTAAGCGATTGCTTGAAGTGCTACAGAAATTAGTGGATCAAGGTAACTCAGTTGTGGTTATTGAACACAATTTGGATGTGATTAAGGTAGCTGACTATGTGATCGACCTAGGACCAGAGGGTGGGGAGGAAGGCGGTCGAGTAGTGGCGACCGGTACACCGGAGGAAGTGGCCAAGTACGCTGATAGTTGGACTGCCAAATATCTAAAGCGGACGCTTAAGTTGTAGTTGCCTATACTTACTCTAAGTAGAGAATGGTATAAGAAAACGGACCGATAAGCGGTCCGTTTTAAGAGTCGTAAGGAAGAAATATTGCTACCATCCAAGATCGAGCTAATTCAGATTGAATCGGTCGTCTGTGGCCTCGGCCACAATCGACATTGTTGTGTCTCCGGGTTTTTTTGGGGGCGATGCTGGTCGTTTGTCGACCATTTTGATGGTAACCGTCGGGGGACAGGGCGAACGAACTATTCGCCAAAATTCATCACGATCCTGGCAGGAAGGGCAGACCTCTTTCAATTCTAATTCGTGTAGTCGCAGTAGGTCCAAGACCTCTCTGATCAGCCACCAGGCTTCGTGCTCGCTGGCGCAGTTTAGTGCTCTACTAACTGTCTTTTCCGTCAGTTTTCGAGCTCTTTCGCGCAGTTGGCGCCGGTCGATCATTATTAGAATAATAGCCACCATGATTATGGTCATGGATCCTAGTACAAAGGTGGTCAGATTTAGAACCTCTATCATTTTATTTCTCCTCTCTTGTGTCTTACACACAAGACAAGATATTAACCTTAAAATTCAACCTTGTCAAGGTTGGCTAGAACTCGTTAGTGGAAATGAGACCGTGGTTTGAGATGGGGAAAAAGAAAGACGGGCGTAGATGGCCCGTCTATAGATTTGTGAGTCGTTTTTGATGTCCGGACCCCCTCTAGTTCAGGTGTTCAAAGGTCAATACCACTCCGCGCTTCGTCATGGGTGACGGGCAGCGCCAGTCATGCAGAGTTTCTCCCGCAGCTAAGACGATTAGTTGCCTTATCTGCTCCCTCGACATGTTTATGTCTTCCAGACACAGGTGGTGATTGTCGATTTGAAACAGGACGTCTTTGGCGGCGCTTCGCGCTTGTTGCGAGTCACACAGCTCTAAAACTGTTTTGGCTCGGACGGACAGTGCGTACTTCATCCGTTCGTGCTTGATGGCTTCGTTTCCCAAGTAGGCCATCAGAATCGCAGCCGCCGAGAGCGACATAATGAATACGAACGTAAACATCGTTCCCGTCTCTCAACCTTTCCGCCTCGAGCTAGTCGAGGCTGGTCATTCAACCATTTTTTGAACGATTTGTCAATTTTAAATCTTAACAGGCGGCTGGTATTGATCCAGTCGCCGATTTTGTCTTTGTCTCTTTTTTGTCGGCCCAAGACTAGGCAGCAGCCGCCATCTGTTGGTTTTGTCGCTTGATGATCACGCCCAGAATCGGCGGAGTCAAGAGTGTCGACAGGATGACCATGATAACCACAATCGAGAAAGTCTCATCAGAAACTACGCCTAGTTGTTTACCAACGTTGGCAAAAATTAACCCCACCTCACCTCGAGGAATCATACCGAAGCCAATCATGGCATGATTCAGTCCGCGTCCGACCACCCAACCGGTGGCTATTTTACCAATGAAAGCCACGGCTGTGATAATCAGACCGATACCCAACACCTTAGGGTTCAGGAAAGTTTCTAGATTAACTTGCATGCCGGTATAGACGAAGAAGATTGGCATAAAGAACCAACCGATCTGTTCGATTAAGTTTTCGACATGCATACGTTCTTCATGTCGAGCTTCCTCAATCATTTCTTTTTTGACTTCAGCGATCTCTGGATCAGCGCCCTTTAATCGGTCGGTCCAGTTGCGTAGTTTACCGACCAAAGCTGGGGCAACAAAGTCATTGAAGTGCAATGGGTCTAGTACTAGTCCAGCAGCAAAGGCACCGACGATTGGGGCCAGCCCAGCTAGGACTGCTGCTCCATAAGAATAGATACCGCAGAATAACAGAGCTAGTGCCATCTTCATGCCAATACCACTATGAATTCGTGAAAAAAGGCGGCCGATGCGTTTGGCCAGTAATTGTCCCAAGGCGATGGAAACAATTAAAAAGATAAAGGCTTTAGCTGAGATCCAAACAATTTCACCAACCGAAACGTGTCCGCCGGAAACGATACCAGAAACAACTGCCAGGATTAGTAGTCCTAGAATGTCATCGAATACTGCCGCACCGAGTACTATTTGAGCTTCCTTAGTTGCTAGGACTTTCAGGTCTTTGAAGACCCGGGCTGTAATGCCGACCGAAGTAGCGGTCAGAGTAGCACCGATAAATAGATAGGTATTACTTTCAAGCCCAGGGATCAGTAGTTTAGAAACAAAATAGCCACCAACGAACGGTAGAACTACACCAACTACGGCTACTAGCACGGCTTTTACACCAATGCTTTTCATTTCACGTAGATTGGATTCTAGACCGGTTCGGAATAGTAAGATAATGACACCTAGTTCAGCTACAAGGGTGATGAATTCTTGACCCTTGAGTCCGTCGATGAAACCTAGGCCAGGAATGAAAGCCAGTGCACCCAAGAGTACACCCATCAGCAGCTCGCCCAGCACGGCTGGCTGGCCGATGCGTTCCATTAGCGTGCCAATGCGGGCAAACATCAGCATGACAAACAGGAAGAAGATCAAGGTAATGGCTTGGTTGCCGTGACCTGATTCTGGTGCAGCCTCGGTTGCATGCTCGGCAGCTAGAGTGATAGTCGGCAGCAGTAGACCGAGACCGGCAGCTGCAGCGGTGAGTGTTCGTTTGAGGTTCATATCGAATTGATGAATAGGTGAGATCTTTGAAATTACGCGAAAATGATAGCCGAACGAAGGAGGAGCGGCAAGGGTGTTTTCGTGCGATGGCGGAGTCTCTGTTGTTGTTGACTGCTCAAAAAGAAACGGCTCCCGAGCAGGAGCCGTTAGGTGGCGGTTGGCTGTGTGGTTCGGTTCGCCCGCGGTCGTCGTCTGCGGTCAGGGGATCATGGATCCGACCATCAGGACGAAGGCGACGACTTCAACACTGACGATCTTGCCGTACTGCGATAGGTCCAATTCCCCGTCTTTGAGCGGCAGCCACTTCATGCATATGAAGTGCAAGACCGTCGCACTTATGAACAGAAATGGTTTCAACGGCAGATTGCCGTCGAAAGTAGTCAGACCTTGACTGACTATCGCGAAGACTATTGTTATCGCCATAGATGCGGCCACGACGGTTCCCGCAGTCCAGATCGCTGTAGCGAAGGCGAGAAACTGCAACTGATCCGTCCGTTCTCGTTGGGTCAAGAAACTGGTCATGAGGAAGAACGTGATGGCTGCCATCTGACAAATGAAAATAATCCAGATTTTTTCCATTTCCCTTCTCCTTCTGTCTTCGGGAGACATTTTTTACCAAATTTTCATATGGTTGTCAATCCTAAGCCGGTACAGTAATCTTAACAGTTAATTATCATCCACAATCAAGTGATACCTCCACAAATCAAACTTAAGGAATCCGAACTACCACCGCGACCCGGTGTCTACTTTATGAAGGACACAGCCGGGCGGATTATGTACGTCGGCAAAGCGACTTCACTGCGGACGCGTGTTTCTAGTTACTTCGTGCGACCAGCGGACGAACGCATCGCCGACATGGTGGGAAAGATCGCCTCGATCGACTGGGAGGAGACACCATCTGCAGTCGAGGCGTTGATTCTCGAGGCTAAGCTGATCAAGAAGTTACAGCCGCCATATAACGTTCGCGACAAGGACGATAAAAGTCGAGTACATCTGGCGTTTACCAAGGAAGATTATCCGCGACCGGTACTGCTTCGAGAATATGAACTGGCGCGTACACCCAAAGGACGGTTTTTGAAAACCTTCGGTCCGTTTAAGTCAGCCGGCGCAGTTCAGGCCGCACTCGATGCACTACGCCCGGCTTTTCCTTGGTCAGTTTGCCGTCCGGGTCGTGGTCGGCCCTGCTTTCATGTTCACTTGCACCAGTGCCCCGGGGTTTGCACCGGAACGATTACACCACGCGAGTATAGTGCGGTCATTCGAGGATTGATGCGCTATTTTGATGGACAGCGTGGGGAGGCAGTTCGGGCGATCAAACGTAGTATGCAAGCCGCAGCTAAAGTGGAGAATTTCGAGGTTGCTGCTCGTTATCGGGATCGACTTTGGGCACTGGAACACATTCGTGATATGGCGGTACTGAAGCGTGACGATGCCAGACTTCAGCAGTTTATCGATGTTTTCGGACGAATCGAAGGTTATGATATTTCGAACACATCGGGTCAGTCGGCAGTCGGTAGTCTGGTGGTATTCGAGGATGGTCGGCCAAAAAAATCGCAGTATCGTAAGTTTAAAATTAAGACAGTCGAGGGTCCGAATGACACGGCTATGCTAGCCGAAATTTTTCGACGTCGGTTTGGTGAATCGTCGAAGAATAGACAATGGAGCAAACCAGATCTGATTTTGGTTGATGGGGGACAAGGACAACTTAGTGCCGTTCGAAAGGTTCTTGTAGAGTTCGATTTAGCTGACATTCCCTTGGTTGGTCTAGCTAAGGGTTTTGATCGTAAACAAGATGAGCTAGTGTATGATAAATTTGATCATGAATTAGCACGTTTAGTTATAGCTTTCAAACCGTTGTTACAACAAGTTCGTGATGAAGCTCATCGATTTGCTGTATCCTATCATCGACAGTTACGGCGCAATTCAGTACGTGGACAACGACACGTTAACTCAAAAAGATAATTATGTTCATTACAGCGCATGCAGCAGTTACTGTGACGGTGGCCACGACGTTGGGTGTTGATCAACCGGCAGCCACTTTTGTTCTTGGTTGGTTGTTGCATTACTTCGGTGATGCATTACCTCATGGAGATGAGAGTCTAGGAGAGTGGGCCAAACGTGGTCGTGTGCCAGCAATTCGAATTGGTTTAATGTGTTTAATTGATTTAGCCGCTTTATCTGTGGCTTTATTATGGTGTCAAAGTCAGGGTGTATTGACGCCGGCAGTTTGGGCAGCGATTGTCGGATCGGCTGTGCCAGATTTATTGGTTGGATTGGAGCTAGTGCTCGGAAAACCAATTACTGGTCCGTTAGCCTGGTTACATGAAGCAGTACATCGTTCGATTAATTTTGTTTATTCTCCTTGGATTGGTGTGCCATTACAGGTTATATTGGCTGGGGTATTATGGTGGTTGATTGGAAGATAAAGAAGGTTCCGAACTAACAATACGTGTGATGTGGCCCACCCTAAAAAGGTGGGTTTTTTTTATCCCACAGGAAACCCCGCACGAGGGAGGCGGCGTAAGCCGACCGAGTGCGGGGATGAATGTGTCCGTTCTTGCCATGTCCGTAGGACATGGCAAGCTGCTCTCATGAGAACACGAA
>Ga0208373_1000830_pt1 | contig 47395 bp, 53 predicted proteins | sample RifOxyC2_FD_184036 | JGI IMG/M metagenome (GOLD analysis project Ga0208373, IMG submission 184036) | Soil microbial communities from Rifle, Colorado - Rifle Oxygen_injection C2 (SPAdes) | ecosystem: Environmental > Terrestrial > Deep subsurface > Rock core/Sediment | place: Rifle, Colorado...
AAAGCCGGCCGGACTCCGAACCCAGATGTGATGTGCAACAAAGAAGTAAAGTTCGGCGCGTTTCTCTCAAAGGCACTTTCTATGGGGGCGGATTACGTGGCTACTGGACACTATGCCCAAGTGAAATCAAAACTAGATCAAGATTTTGAACGGGGAAGGTTCCGCCCAAAGGGTGGAGTAATCCGAAAAAATCTTGGGTCTGGTTTTGATTTGTGTAAAAGTGATGATCCATCAAAAGACCAAGTCTACTTCCTGTGGACTTTAAACCAAGAGCAACTTTCTAAAATATTATTTCCCATAGGACATTTAAAAAAGACAGAAGTGCGCAAGCTCGCAAATAAATTTAAACTACCCGTAGCCGAGAAAAAAGACAGTCAGGGTATTTGTTTCCTAGGAGACATAGATCTGAAAGATTTTTTGAAGCATTATATAAAAGAAAAAAAAGGCAAGGTTCTCAGCGAAAAAGGAGAAGAAATCGGTTTCCACGACGGAGCAGTATTCAGCACCTTGGGCGCTAGACATGGATTTACTATTACCCAAAAGACACCTGATGATAAACCGTATTATATCGTCAGCAAAGACATAAATAAAAATGTTTTGGTAGTAAGTCAGGATAAGCAAAGTTTTACAAAGACTCTTTCTGAAACTATCCAGTTAGAAAAAGTAAATTGGATCTCGGAAAGCCCGAAAGATAATAAAACCTACACCGCCCAAATCCGCTACCACGGAGAATTTTTGCCGTGCAAAATAGTTTGCGGAAGCAAGGCTTCCGCAAAAGTCGTCTTTGCAAAGCCTGTGCTGGTGGCCTCTGGTCAGTCTGTTGTGATTTATGACAAGGATTTGGTTTTAGGTGGTGGGGTGGTCGTATGATAAAATAAATTTATGAAACCAGAAATTTTAGAATATTTAAAAACACAGAGGGTGGGGGTGCTGGCAGTGGAAATGCTCGATGGTTCACCGCATGGGGCGACAATACATTTTGCTCACACAGAAGACCCTTTGGTTTTCTACTTTGAAACTTCAAAAAACTATAGGAAGTCTGAACCGATACTGAGCAAGGAATCAGTCCGGGAATCTTTTGTCGTCGGCACCGACCCAAACGATATGAAAACCCTGCAACTAGATGGAGATGTACGGCTTGTGTCCGAATCGGAGAAAGAAAAATTCAAGGAAGTTTACTTTGGAAAATTCCCTGAAAAACTAGCCAAGTCTTACGGTGTAGAGCAAGTGTATTTTACCTTCACGCCTACCTGGTGGAGGTTTACTGACTGGACTACGCCTACCGGCAAGATGATTCTAACCTCGACGGATAAATAAAATGCCAGGAATAAAACATGTTGAATTTTGGGTTTCTAATCTACAAAAGTCGTTGTCTTTTTATGAAGAGCTTTTTGGACTAATTGGTTGGGAAAAATATGATGCAAACGGTTTCCGTTGCGGAATGACAAAAATATATTTTATTGAGAAAAAGGTTCCTTTTGATGAAAGTATCGGACCGAGGCATATTTGTTTCGAAGCAGATTCGAAAGAGATTGTCGAAAAAGTTTCTAGATTTTTAATAGATCAAAATGCCAGTATTATTCGAGGACCAATCGAATATGAATATAAAGGTAATATTGCTCTCACTGTAGATTTTAAAGACCCCGATGGATATATTATTGAAGTGGCAACTAGGTCAAGTAAGTAGTGTTAAAAACAAGTCATGCCTAATCTATTTCATCAAGATTGCAGAAAATTGCTTGAAGCATATAGAAAAGGTGACTTGGGGCAAACCAAAATGCCGGAAGATAGTAACCCTGGTTTTTCAGATGCTCAAACTGAAATGAGATTGGCATATTTTACATTGCCTATGGCACTGAACTATCAAAGAGACAGTTATAAACTTTGGGAAAGTGTTTTGAAAACTTGGCAAGATGAAGAAACCAGACAAGTGTTCGATGTAGTAAAAGTTTCTAAAATGCCCGATGATGAATTGAGAAGTCATCTACTTAAATATAAAGTTGCCCTGCAGCCGAATAAACACATTGCCACATGGAAAAGTATTGCAAACACTATTGTAAAAGAATGGGGAAGTTTTACTGACTTCGTTAAGGTAGCGGGCGATGATTTTTTGGTTCTCAAAGATATAGTTCAAGCAAAACACAAGAAACAATTTCCCTACCTTTCCGGTCCGAAAATATTTAATTATTGGTCTTTTATTTTAGGTGAGTATGGAAAAGTGGAGTTGGAGAATAAAGAATTTATAGAAATAGCTCCCGACACTCATATAACCCAGTGTTCGGTATTACTAGGAGTAATTACAGCAGATGAAGCTTTGAGATTGTCTAAAGATGACATTTCAGAAAAATGGAGAATTTTACTTAAGGGCTCTGGAATCACTCCAATAGAAATGCATCCACCTTTGTGGTTTTGGAGTAGGAATGGGTTTCTGTTTAAAATTTAGTTTTTGTTGTCTGTAACCTTACTTGCTTTCCAGGTTTGTTTTTTCCCCACTCTAGTATAGAATATTCTTATGGAAAACAGTGAAATAATTGTGAGGCTGGGGTTGGCTATATTACTCGGTATGGTTATCGGTTTCGAGCGTCTACTAGGGCACAAGGAAGCGGGTATGAAAACTCATGCCATGGTTTCTATGGGTGCTGCGCTTTTTATCATCATTTCAGAAGCGCTCGCGGCCAAATACGCGGACATTGGTGGCTTCGACGCATCTCGCATGGCTTCACAGATCATAGTCGGCATAGGCTTCATGGGAGCAGGCTCTATAATATTTCAAGGTAACAGACTCAAGGGTCTAACCACTGCCAGTGGATTCTGGGTAACTGCCGGTATAGGTATGGCCGCTGGTTTCGGATTATTTAATTTAGCAATATTAACTACTGTCTTCGTGCTTCTCATTTTCGTATTTATTTCCATGGTGGAACGACCGGTCATAAGTATGGTTGAAAAGAGAGATCACACCGACGACAAAATTCAGTAACATGAACTCGCAAGAAATACGCACACGATTTTTAAAATTTTTCGAAAACAGGGGACACGCTATCATTCCTTCAAGTGCCATAATTCCGTTGAATGACCCGACCACACTTTTTACAGGTTCCGGCATGCAACCTATGGTGCCATATCTCTTGGGCGAGAAGCATCCATCTGGCACTCGCATAACCGACAGTCAGATTTGTTTCCGCGCTCAAGACATCGAAGAAGTAGGTGACAACAGGCACACAACTTTTTTCGAAATGCTTGGCAACTGGTCACTCGGTGATTTCTTTAAGAAAGAACAAATCCCATGGATGTGGGGCTTTTTGACAGACAAAGAAGAAGGATTAGGTCTTAATCCGAACAGATTGTATTTTACTTGTTTCAAAGGTTCGCCAGAGATAGGTATACCCAAAGACACTGATTCTTCAAAGCTTTGGCAGGACTTGTTTAAAGATAAAGGAATAGATGCAAAAATAGGAGAGAATCCAGAGGTAGATGGCATGCAGGAAGGAGAGAGAATCTTTTATTATCCTGACAAAAAGAATTGGTGGAGTCGTGCAGGAGTGCCAGCCAATATGCCAGTAGGAGAACCTGGAGGTCCCGACACCGAGATGTTTTATGATTTCGATCCAGAGAATAAACAAAATATTCATGAAAATAGTCAGTGGGCAAGTGAACCATGCCACGTGAACTGTGACTGCGGTAGATTTGTGGAAATAGGAAACAATGTTTTCATGGAATACATACGTACCGAGAATGGATATGAAAAATTAAAACAACAAAATGTAGATTTCGGAGGAGGCCTTATGCGTATTGTTATGGCAGTTCAAGACACCCCAGATGCATTTCTTATTGATATATTTGAAAAACCACGGAAGCAACTTGAAAGACTCTCGACCCTAAACTACGGTTCAAACGAAAAACAAACATACGCTATGAGAGTTATCATGGACCACCTCCACGGTGCGACATTTTTGATTGCAGACGGAGTTGTCCCAAGCAACAAAGATCAAGGATACTTCACGCGTAGACTTATTCGTCGTGCAGTACGGTTTGCTCGTGATTTAGGTATACATACAAATTTCTGCGCAGATATAGCTTCCGAGTATATCAATACTTACAAAGAGCACTATGATCATTTAGAAAAAAATAAGAATTTGATTTTAAGCGAGCTGTCAGCTGAAGAAGAAAGATTTCGTCAGACACTCGAAGATGGACTAAAACACTTTGAACGAGGAGAAGACCCATTTATTCTATATACCACTTACGGTTTCCCTATTGAAGTTACCGAAGAACTGGCTAAAGAAAAAGGTGTTGTTGTAGACAGAGCTTCTTTCGATAAGAAAATGGAAGAACATCAAAAGCTTTCTCGCGCTGGCGGAGAACAGAAATTCAAAGGTGGTCTTGCTGACACCAGCGAAGCTACAATACGTCTGCACACCGCCCACCACTTGCTCCTAGCAGCACTGCGCGAGATTTTGGGTGATCATGTCCACCAGAGAGGTAGTAACATCACTGCCGAGAGATTACGCATAGACTTCGCTCATACTCAAAAAGTTACTCCAGAAGAGTTAAAACGTGCTGAGGATATGGTAAATGCTTGGATCCAAGCAAAACTTCCAATGACTCGAGTAGAAATACCTCGCGAAGAAGCAGAGAAGGTAGGAGCCCAGATGGAATTCGGTGCCAAATATCCAGACATGGTGTCCGTGTATTTCGTCGGTGAAAATCTAGAGAATGCAGTTTCCAAAGAATTCTGTGGCGGACCCCATGTGAAAAACACCGGAGAACTTGGAACTTTCAAGATTCAAAAAGAAGAAGCCGTAGCTCAAGGCATCCGACGTATCAAAGCAGTACTAGCTTAGTTGTGACGCATGTTTTTCGTTGTGCTATAATTATTGCGTGCCAATATTTTCTAAATCAAAAAAACAAAAAGAAACACTCGTTTTAGTTTTTGACATTGGCTCTTCTTCTGTTGGTGGAGCGCTTTTCCTACGGCAACAAAGTGGAGCTCCGAAAATAGTCTACACTTTGCGTGAATCCATCAAACTAGAAGCAGAGCTAGACCATCAGAAATTTTTTGAAACAACTATGAAAACCTTGAGAGAGGTTGCCGGGCGGATGTGCCTTTCTGGTCATGGCAAACCGAGCGAAGTTTATTGCGTTCTGTCTTCTCCTTGGTTTGCTTCTCAAACCAGGGTCATAGAGCTCGAGAAGAATGTACCTTTTGTATTCACCACCAAACTAGCTGACGGTTTGATCGAAAAAGAGATGAAGCTCTTCCAAGAAGAACATGCCAAAAAATATGGTGAAGACATGAACCGCGTGCGAGCCATCGAGCTCAAAACCATGAGCACGACACTCAACGGATACAAAACCTCGAAACCATATGGTCAGAAAGCTAAAGAACTCGAAATGTCTATTTTCATTTCGATGAGCCAGGAAGCTCTGTTGGCGGAGATAGAGAAATCCATCATTCGACATTTTAATGTGCCAGAAATCAAGTTCATTTCATTCACTATGGCTTCTTTTGCTGTTGCTCGGGATATGTTTGTAAACCAAGAAAGCTTTTTACTGGTGAACATAGGCGGCGAAGTAACCGATATCTCAATGGTCAAAAAAGAAGTTATTCGTGAATCCATCTCGTTTCCAATCGGTGAGAATTTCATTGTACGCAGGTTGTCCACAGGTCTTAAAACCACTTTCGAAGAAGCGCGGTCGTTCATGACCATCTATAACGAGGGTCACATGGCTGACACTATTTTGAAAAAGTTCGATCCAGTAATCACCGAGATCCGAACCGAGTGGTTGAGGAACTTTCAGGAGTCACTCCGAAATTTAACCAACGATATTTCTATCCCAGCAACCATTTTCATCACCGTCAACAAAGATTTAGCTGACTTCTTTTCAAAAACAATTAAAACCGAACAATTGAACCAATACACTTTGACCGAATCCAAGTTCCGAATGCTATTTCTGAGTCTAGAATCTCTGCACGGTATCGCCATCGTCAAGGATGATGTCGTCCGTGACCCGTTCCTTATCATCGAGTCGATTTACATTAATCAGTTTCTCCGTTAAAATTCAAACATATGGTTAAAAAAATTATGTCAGATATGGTTTCCACGGGTCACTCTAAAACAGAGACTCGTAAAACCGTGAGAAAATTTGTATCTGAAAAACAAGAGAGCGACAAGATAGACGAACGCCTAAACAAACTACATTTGTTGAAGAAAAAGGTTGTGGAGGAACCTAGGATGGTTGCCGAAAGAAATTCATTCGAAGAAGAAGCACCCCGAGAACCACACAAAAGTCGCAAAACCCTTTGGTTCGTGGCCTTGTGTTCGATTTTGGTATTGTTCCTCGCACTTTCTTCAAACTTTTCTTCTGCCAAAGTAACCATCACTCCAAAAACAAAAGATTTTAAATTAGAGGAACTTCTGAGCGCCGTTCGTGGCAGTGTCGAGGGACCAGAATTGTCTTATGAAATAGTATCCATGGAGGGTAGCGAGAGCACCAACATCACAGCAACCACTCAAAAAGAAATGAAGACCCCAGCCCGTGGCCAAGTTTTGATTTACAACAAATATGGTGCGTCTCCACAGAAACTCTCGATCGATACTCGTCTCGAAGGCTCCAACGGCAAGATTTATAAAACCGAGAAAGAGGTGGTGGTGCCAGGCATGACCGGGGATACACCTGGTTTTATCAAGGTTGGTATATACGGTTACGAACCAGGCGAGGCATACAACAGTGGTCCGCTCGATTTCAAAGTTTTCGGTTTTCGTGGCACCGGCAAATATGACAAGTTTTATGCTCGTAGCGAGGGGGACATAACCGGAGGCATGTCGGGTAAATTCTATGTGGTTTCCGAGGAGGAAAAGATGAAAGTGTCTTCTGGTTTGACGATGACACTCAAAGACAATTTGACCAAAAAGGTATTAGAACAAGTCCCCGAAGACTATCTACTTTTCAAGAACTCTTTAATTTTCAAAGAGGGGAGTTCAAATGTCAGCGCTACCCAAAAAGAAGAATCTGCCCCTGTTTCAGTTACCGGATCGGTTTTCGGTTTTCTATTCAAAGAGTCTGATTTAGTAAAAAAAGTAGCGAAAATCGCAGTTCCAGACTACAACGGAGAAGAAATTTTTATCCCCGAGCTACAAAACTTCATCCTTACTTTCGGCAACAAGGATGCTTTGTCGGTTGATACAAAAAACATTAATTTCAGACTAGCTGGAACCGGCAAGGTTGTGTATAAAATCAACGAAGAGGAAGTAGCCGGGCAGTTGTTGGGCCGAAAGAAAGATGAGTTCAAAAGGATCTTGGCTGAGAACAAAAACATCGAAAGCGCTGAACTTGTTTTACGACCAGTCTGGAGGAGTAAATTGCCAGATAAATTAAACCGTATAAAAATCATAATCAATTATGGAGATAAATAAGATTTCCGTGATTGACAGCGGGACCTTTTTGTATTATATTTTCCGAAGCTAAATGAGCAACTTAAAAGACGATAAATTATTGACCGCACGCGGAATAGTGATTGAAGCTTTGCCTTCAACTTTGTTTCGTGTCGAGTTAGAATCCGGAGAAGGATTATTGGCATACCTCGGAGGTAAAATGCGTATGCACAGAATCAAGGTTTTGGTGGGTGACAAGGTGGAAATCGTGCTCGACCCATACGGAGGCAAGGGTAGAATCGTAAAAAGGTTGTAATTTTTTTGAAAGTAGTGTATGATACATTTCACATTCAGATAGAGCGATTAAATGATAAAAAATAAGGGTTTTTTCCTTATTTTCGTTTTATTTTGATTATTTTAGTAATTAACAAAGCAGCGGCATGAAGATCAAAGCATCAGTTAAAAAGATTTGCGCAAAATGCAAAATGGTGAAACGCAAAAGACATTTGCTAGTGATTTGTTCTAACCCAAAGCATAAGCAGAAGCAATAAGATATGAGAATTCTTGGTATAACAATCCCGGACGAGAAGAGGCTCGAGTATGGTCTAACCGCAATTTACGGCATAGGTTATTCATCTGCTAAAAAAATACTAAAAGCAGCTAACATCGCAGTTGAAAAGAAAGCTAAAGAACTAACCGAAGAAGAAGAGAACAAAATCCGCGCCCTAGTAGAAGGCCTAAGCACCGAGGGAAACCTAAAAAGAGAAATTTCAGCCAACATCAAGAGACTGAAGGATATTAAAAGTTATCGCGGTACTCGTCATATGAAGCGTCTGCCAGTTCGCGGACAACGTACGAAGACCAATTCCCGTACTGTTCGTGGCAACGTTCGAAAGACTATGGCCTCAGGACGTCGCAAGGAAAGTAAGACATAAAACAATATGCCAAAAACAAAAGTTAACGAAAAAGAAGAAGAAAAGGTGGTGGAAGGAGCTGAGGCTACTGAAACCAAAGTCACCAAAGGAAAAGCTGGTAAAAAGAAAATTACCGCCGGTATTCTTTCCGTTGAAGCTACTTTCAACAATACCAAAGTTACTTTCTCTGATAAATCAGGTAACACATTGTTCTGGTCTTCATCTGGTTCACTCGGATTCAAAGGAGCAAAGAAGGGTACACCTTTCGCTGCTTCCAAGGTTGGAGACATCATCGGAGACAAGGCTCAGACCCTCGGAGTAAAAGAAGCTGACGTTGTTATTAAAGGTGTTGGTTCTGGTCGCGAACCAGCAGTGCGTGCATTTATGGCACACGGTGTTGAACTTACTTCTATCAAAGACGTAACTCCAGTACCACACAACGGTCCAAAGCCAAAGAAACCGCGACGAGTATAATTTTTGAAAAAATATGATTAAGAAACCAAAGTATAAAGTTGGAAAGAGATTGGGTGCCGGAGTTTATGACAAATGTCAAACTCCAAAGTTTTCTGCTTCTGTTAGTAATGTCCGTCCTACCAAGCGCCCAAAGGCACTTTCTGAATTCGGTACTCAGCTTCTTGAAAAGCAGAAAGTTCGATTCTCTTATGGTATAACCGAAAAGCAACTTTCTAACTATGTTAAAAAAGCATCTCAGAACAAAGGCGCAGGCGCAGTAGAGAAATTCTACGAAAGTCTAGAGCTCAGACTCGACAACGTAGTTTACCGCATGGGTATAGCTTGTTCTCGTCGTGAAGCTAGACAGATGGTTTCCCATGGACACTTCATCGTCCACGGCAAGAAAGTAACCGTACCTTCATACGCACTCAAGATCGGGGACACTGTTACCGTCCGCGAAGGTTCAAAGAGCAAAAAGACATTTACAACTTTGGCAGAAAAATTGAAAGACTACACGGCTCCTGCATGGGTGAATTTCGATGTAAATAAGATGGAAGGAAAAGTAACCGCAAAGCCGAAACAAGTAGATACATTCCTAGACCTGAACGCTGTGTTTGAGTTCTACAGTCGTTAAGTTGGTTTAATTAATTTTTTATTTTCGCGAAAGCGAAACATTATTAGATAAATTTTTATATAACATGCCTGACTATAAAATAATTTTGCCTTCAAAACCAAGAGTTGTAACCGAAGAAGGTAATAAGGGAGTATTTGAAATCGATGGATTGTATCCTGGCTACGGACACACGCTCGGTAACAGCCTTCGCCGCATTATCCTATCCTCAATTCCAGGCGCTAGTGTTGTTTCTATAAAGATCGAAGGTGTTTCTCACGAGTTCCAGACTATGGAAGGCGTCAAAGAAGACGTCATTATTATGATTTTGAACTTAAAGAAAGTTCGTTTCAAGCTCCTAACCGACGAGCCACAAACTGTGACTTTGTCTGTAAAAGGACCAAAAGTAGTAACCGCAGCTGACATCGAAGCTACTGGTCAGGTTGAAGTTTTGAATCCTGAATCATACATCGCCGAAGTAACTGGCAAGATAAATTTGAATATTGAACTTCGCATAGAGCGAGGTCTAGGTTTCATTTCCAAAGAAATGATGCAAAAAGAAAAAGTAGACATTGGCACTATTGCTGTGGATGCTATCTTTACCCCTATCAGACGAGTATCCTACGAAGTTGAAAACATGCGTGTTGGCGACAATACCAACCACAACCGTCTACGTATCGCTATCGAAACCGACGGCACCCTGACACCTCGTGAAGCACTTTCAAACTCTGTCATCACTATGATCGAGCAGTTGAAGGCTGTTGTAGGTTTCAAAGAATCAGACATCGAAGAAGAAGTAGTAGCTCCAAAGAAAGCAAAGAAAGAAGAAGCAGAAGATGACAAAGAAGAAAAGGAAGACAAAGAAGACCTGACCGACGTGCTGAAAACTCGCATCGACGCTTTGGACCTTTCAACCCGAACCTTGAATTCTCTAACACAAGCTAACATCCGAACACTTGGCGGATTGGCTCGTAAGAAGAGAGAAGATTTGCTTGAAGTCGAAGGCATTGGTGAGAAAGGAATTTCTGAAATAAAGAAAGTCCTAACCAAGTTCGGCTTAAGCTTGAAAGAATAATTAATTAAATCACGATGAGACACCACAGTAACAAAAGAAAATTCGGTCGCAGCAAAAACCAGAGAGAAGCTCTACTCGAGTCTTTGGCTCTTAACTTGATCATCCGCGGTAAAATCCGTACAACTTTGGCCAAGGCAAAAGAGCTCCGCCCATTCATAGAAAAGATGGTGACTCGTGCAAAGAAAGACACTCTTTCAAACCGTCGTTTGATATCTGCTAGACTCGGAAACAAAGCCCGCGAAACCAAGAAGCTTTTTGAAGTTATCACACCTGCTTACAAAGACCGTAAGGGTGGATATACTCGAATACTTAAATTAAACCCACGCAAGTCGGACGGGGCAGAGATCGCGATAATAGAATTTGTATAATATGAAAAAAGTTGAAGCAAAAAAAGAATTAACCGTAGATGCCAAAGGACGAACCCTTGGTCGTGTAGCTAGTGAAATATCTACCTTGCTCATGGGCAAGAACTCCGCAGCTTACAAGCGCGAAGCGTATTCTGGATTTCCAGTACGAGTATTGAACGCAGGTCAGATCAAGATAACTCCAAAGAAATTAGAACAGATCTACCACACCCGATACTCTGGTCACCCAGGTGGTTTGCGTATTTTGAAAGCTTCCGAAACTGTGAAAACCAAAGGTTTTGCTGAACTAGTAAAGCTTTCTGTCTACCACATGCTACCAGGCAACAAACTACGTCGAGAAATGATGAAAAATTTAAAAGTTGAAGAATAAAATATGACTACTACAGACAAAAAAGAAAAATATTTTGAAGGAGTAGGACGCAGAAAGACATCAACTGCTCGTGTGCGAATAACACCGGCTTCCAAGAACGCTTTCGTAGTTAACGGCATAGATGCAAAGGAATACTTCAAGACCGAAGACGAACGAACGCTCATCATGGATCCGATCATGAAACTCGAAGACAGTTCAGCCAAATGGGCAGTAGAGGCACGTGTTTCCGGTGGCGGTATGCACTCTCAGTCAGAAGCTGTACGTCACGGACTATCCCGAGCACTTGTACTATCAAACGCAGGACTACGTGGAGAATTGAAAGACCTAGGATTCCTAAAGCGTGACCCAAGAGCAAAAGAACGACGCAAATTCGGACTCAAGAAAGCTCGTAAGGCACCAAAGTGGAGTAAAAGATAATTTATTATCTTTTACTCCGGTTACGTGCAAGAGCAAATTTCCGATGAGAGCTTGCGAGCAGGAAATAGGAGGGCATCCGTCCACTGACCACAAAATCTATCAAAATCAACGATATTTCCTCTTCAAACACCCCTTTAAAAAGGGGTGTTTTTATGTTAAGATATCCTCATGCAAGACGAAGAAAAACAAGAAAAAAACCAAAATGTATTAGATCTTTCACAGAAACAACCCTTCGATAATGCTCAGGGTGATTCTGCTGAATCAGAAGACGACGTTGTCGAATTTGAATACAACGAAGATGGGGAGGAGGACTTGAAAAAGACTCTAAAGAAACTCCGCGCTGATTTGAAACAAGCAAAAAAGGAAAAGGAAGAATACCTGACCGGTTGGCAGAAAGAGCGGGCTGAATTTACAAACTACAAGAAACAAGAAGAAGACCGCAAATCCATGATGTCTGAGTCTTTGCGCGAACGCATCCTGACTAGGTTCCTGGGCGTGATAGACAGCTTCAACATGGCCTTTGCTAACAAGGAAGCTTGGGAGAAGGTAGACGCAGGCTGGAGGAAGGGCGTGGAGTACATCTATGCTCAGATGCAAGGCGTTTTCGAAGAATACGGCGTCAAACCAGTAGGTGTAGTAGGCGAGGCTTTCGACCCAGCAGTCCATGAACCAGTAGAGATGGTAGACACTGACAAAAAAGAAGATGACCACAAAGTCGCGGTCGTCATCCAACAAGGCTACAAACTCGGCGAACGCGTCATCCGCCCCGCTCGTGTGAACTTATTTGAATTTAAGAGCGAAGAATAAAAACTTTCTAAATGAAACCTGAAACAAAAAGTTGTCAAAATTGTAAAAATAATTTCACTGTTGAATCAGAAGACTTTTTGTTTTATGAAAAGATAAAAGTTCCACCACCGACATTTTGTCCGGAGTGTCGATTTAAAAGAAGGTTGATGTGGAGGAATAATCGTTCGCTATATTCTCGTGTATGCGGGCTTTGTTCAAAAAAATTAGTTTCATACATGAAGGACGATGGAGTTCCCGTGTATTGCCTTTCTTGCTACCCTAGTGATAATTGGGATCAGTTTGCTCATGCTCAAGAAGTCGATTTCAGTAAATCCTTTTTTGAACAGTTTAAAGAGTTATTACAGAAACAACCAAGAGTAGCTCAAATGGTTTATGGCTCGGTAGTGAATTGTGATTATTCAAACTCTGTAGTTGATGGTAAAAATTTGTATTTAACTTTTTCTAGCATGAGTTCCGAGAACATATTTTATTCAGAGAACGTTGATAAATCAAAAGATTGTTTTGATTGCCTTTCAGTTCAGGAGCTGTCTCAGTGTTCTTGGAATGTTAATTCAGAGAAAAATTATAATTCTCACTACATGTACGAATCAGGTAGTTGTGTTGATTCTTATTTTCTATTTGACTGTACGAACTGTTCAAATTGCTTTATGTCATCTAATCTGCGCAATCAATCTTATTATTTTCAAAATCAAAAACTCAACAAAGAAACTTATGAAGCTAAGATGGTGGAAGTCTCTCTAACTAAGTTTTCTAATTTAGAAAAGTACAAAGCTAGTTTTAAAGATCTGATTGAAAACTCCTTGCATAAGTTTGCAAACATCCAGGCTTCTCAGAGTATAACTGGCGATATGATTTTAAATTCCAAAAATATAAAACGTTCTTTTGATATAAGAAAATCAGAGAATGTCAGCTATTCTTATAGAACTATTGAGGCAAAAGATATTATGGATTGTAACTGGATATTGAGGGGAGAATTAGAATATGAATCGATGACTGGTAACGGAGGTAGTTATCACCAAATTGCTTGTTTTATGTGTATCACTTGTAGTGATATTTCGTATTCTGTGGCATGTAAAAATTCCTCAAATTGTTTCGGTTGTGTTGGTTTAAAAAATGCCCAATATTGCATTTTCAATAAACAATATTCAAAGGAAGAGTATTTTGAATTGGTTGATAAGATAAAAAAACATATGATGGACGTTCCCTATATTGATACAAAAGGAAGAATATTTAGGTACGGCGAATTTTTCCCATACAACCTTTCTTTTTTTGGTTACAATGAATCTCTTGCGCATGATTCTTTTCCACTTTCTAAAGAAGAAGTTTTGAATCAAGGGTTTAACTGGTTTGAAGAAAGAGAAAGGAATTACAAACCAACAATAGCAAGCTCAGATCTACCTGACGATGTTTCAGAAATTAATGAGAGTATATTGCAAGAAGTTATATCTTGTCCAAATAACGGGAATTCTTTAACATTATGCACTACGGCTTACCGAATCGTTTCTGACGAGTTGACTTTTTGTAAGCAAAAAAACTTGTCTCTTCCTAGATTTTGCCCAAACTGTAGACATTATGAAAGACTGAAGTATCGTAATCCTGTAAAACTTTGGAACAGAACTTGTATGTGCGACAAGGAAGACCACAATAATCACGAAGGCAAATGCAAAGTAGAATTTGAAACCAGTTACTCCCCAGACCGACTGGAGAAAGTTTATTGCGAAAAGTGTTACCAACAAGAGGTATATTAATTATTTTTTCATTGCCTCTAGAAAAGCCTTTTGGGTTTCTTCGTCTACTTTGTCGGTAACCATTATCATGATTTCGGTTTTGAAGCCCAGATCTTTTTTGATATTAGTAAACAGATTTTCATAAGGGTAAGGGGATATCCAGACCGTATTTTTGACACACACAAATCCAGCTTTCTTTAGGAGGTAGCGCAGGGCTTCGCGTTCGCTTTTCCTGGCTTCGTCTAGGTCGAGGATTATTATCCTCCACAGTCCGTCCCACGCACCGGGTACCAGGGCGTCTTCGGCTTCGAGTTTGATGCTATTAAATTTACTTTTACCTTTTTTTGTTATTTTGACGAATTTTCTGTTTTCAGAATTGTGGATTTCCGCATAACCGTTTTCTACGAGGTTTTTTAGCGAGCGAGCTATCGCATAACAAGTCTTTTTGTCCTGATCCGACTGCAATGTTTCGATTGAAATTGCCGGTTTCTCCGCCAAAGTTTTCAATATTTTCTTGGAATAATCTTGATTTTTCATGATTCTTTACTCAGCCCCGTGGCATTTATGCTTTACGGGGTTGACATGCTTATATCCTATCATATATACTGCATTTAACAAGTATTTCGCGACCGCGAAAAGCTTGTAAAGTTCCATAAAATTAACTCTTCTCGAAATGCAATCTATCTGGGCTTGCTAGCGGAGCGTTCTGCTCGGCCCGTCGGCCTGCGCAAGGCATTTCTCAAAGACTAATTTTATTGCACATTATTTTATTACAAAATTATAAGTTAATCCCGACGTAAAGTCGGGACCCCGACCTAAAAGCGTCGGGGTTAAAAAGAAAATCATATGTCAAAAATCATAGGTATAGACTTAGGTACAACAAACTCGGCAGTGGCCATCATCGAAGGTGGTGCACCGAAAATTATAGAAAACGTAGAAGGTGCTCGCACGACCCCGTCGATTGTTTCGATTGCAAAGAACATGGACAGACTCGTGGGACTTTTAGCCAAGCGTCAGGCAGTGACCAATCCGGAGAATACAATTTATGGCATCAAGCGATTCATGGGTCATAATTTCGAAGATCCAGAAGTACAGAAAGATTTGAAAAATGTTTCCTTTAAGATTCAAAAAGGTGCAAATGGTGGAGTCGAAGTAAAGATAGGCGACAAATGGATGCGCCCAGAAGAAGTATCCGCGATGATACTCGGCAAGATCAAAGCTGACGTAGAAGCAAAACTCGGAGAGAAGATTACCGAAGCCGTCATCACTGTGCCTGCATACTTTAACGACGCACAGAGAAAGGCAACCAAGGACGCAGGAGCTATCGCCGGACTTGATGTGAAGCGTATCATCAACGAGCCTACTGCAGCAGCGCTTGCATACGGATTCAATAAAAAGAAGAATGAGAAGATTGTGGTGTACGACTTTGGAGGTGGAACCTTCGACGTGTCAGTACTTGAAATCGGTGATGATGTTATCGAAGTTAAGTCCACCGACGGAGACAGCCACCTCGGAGGACGCGACATCGACCACAAGATCATCGCTTGGATTGCAGACGAATTCAAAAAGACTTCGGGTGTAGATGTCAGGAACGACAAGCTTGCATTGCAACGCCTCGACGAAGCAGCAGAGAAGGCCAAGATTGAGCTATCTACTGCAATAGAAACTGAAATCAACATTCCATTCATTACCTCGACAGCAGAAGGTCCACAACACTTACTCCTCAAGATGACTCGTGCACAGCTGGAGTCTATCGCAGACGAATACATAACTCGTTCTATCGAGATAACCAAGCGTGCTATGGCCGCTTCTGGATTCAAAATGGAAGACATGAATGAGATCATCATGGTTGGAGGTCAGACCCGAATGCCAAAGATTTTAGACGAAGTGAAGAAAGTATTCGGCAAGACTCCGAACCTGTCCATCAACCCTGACGAAGTCGTAGCTCTCGGTGCTGCGGTACAGGCTGGAGTGTTGCAAGGCGACGTGCGTGATGTGTTACTCCTAGACGTCATCCCGCTATCTCTCGGCATCGAAACCCTCGGAGGTGTAGCTACCAAGCTCATCGAAAGGAACACCACCATCCCTGCGAATAAATCCCAAGTATTCTCGACCGCAGCGGATAACCAAACCAGCGTGGAAATCCACATTGTCCAAGGCGAGCGCCCAATGGCATCTGACAACAAATCCCTCGGCCGATTCATCCTCGACGGAGTGCCACCAGCACCTCGCGGTATGCCACAGGTTGAAGTATCATTTGATGTGGATGTAAACGGAATACTGAATGTAACTGCAAAGGATAAAGCATCCGGCAAGGCGAACTCTATCAAGATCGAAGCAAGCTCTGGATTGAAAGAGGATGAGATCAAGAAGATGCAAGCTGATGCCGAACTTCACGCCGAAGAAGATATGAAAAAGAAAGAAGTAGTAGATGTGAAAAATACTGCAGAGATGATCATGTATACAGCCGAGAAAGCGTTGAAAGATAACGATGCCAAGATTCCTCAAGAATTGAAAGATGAAGTGAATGCGAAAATCACAGCACTTCGTGGACTCAAAGATAGCACCGATGCAGAAGCTATCAAGAAAGCCACCGAAGAACTTTCAAACGAAATGTCCAAGATAGGTGAAGCCGTTCAAAAAGCCGGTGGCACCGAAGGCGCTCCAGCCGAAGGTCAAACTGTGGAAGAACAGCCAACTGAAGTCAACGATTCTGAACATACAGAACATAAAGAAGGAGAAGAGCCAAAAGCCTAACTACAAAGCCCCCGCAAGGGGGTTTTGTGTTTGTGTAATTATGTTTTGTGTATTAAAGTACTAATAATTATGGAAGAAACAATAAAGGTTATTTCTGAAGCGGGTAAGGAAGCAATTGCAGTTGTTATAAATAAAACAACTGGTGATAATCATCCAGAATATGAAAGAGCCGTTGTGTTAGGTACAACCGAAGCAATTAAAGAGATTGCAAAAAGTGACGTAAAAGAAGCCACAAGAATTTACCAACAAATAAAGAATACAAGAGAACAAAGAGATTTTTTAAATTTTTCGAGAGTTTTACGTAAATTTGCATCGTTAGTTCAAACTAAACCGAAAGAACCTCCTGATGAGAGTAATGACTTTTTCTGGAATATGTTTGATTATGCAAAGGAAGTTTCACACGATCAAATGCAAGATTTAATAGCAAAGATTTTAGCTTCTGAATACAACAACCCAAAAACTTATTCAACACACACCCTACAGGTTATTAAATCTACGGATGCAAAGATATTGGATGATTTTAGTAAATTACTTGGTTGTAATCTAAAAAATAGAGGAATTTTAAAAGATTTATTTACAAGTACGGAAACATATATAAGTCTAGGTCTTAATTATTCAGATTTCTTAAATCTTCAAAATATCGGATTGATTGCAACTAACGAATCTCAATATCAAGATGATAAATCAGGCTTCAAGGACATATATGTGGACAAACTAATATCTTTCAAGGTTAACCCTGAAACAAGTAGTGATATTCCTCCCGAGTTCTATTCTTTAACAAGAGCTGGCGGTGAAATATCGCAACATTTAGAAGTTTCCTTAAATCAAAACTATATTGATTGGCTAAAACAAAAATACGAACAAGAATACATTATAGAAATTTAACAAGTATTATCTGAATATGATTACAAAAAATGATGTTGTAAAATGGGTGGAAGAGTTAAAGCATGGCTGGGCTGAAAAGGATAAAGACGCTGTGTTGAATTTGTTTTCCAAAACAAAGAATTATTACGAGAGACCCTTTAAGTCAGCGACTACAAAAGAAGAAATTCAAACTTATTGGAATGATATAGATAATCTTACTGACATTACTCTTGATTACGAAATATATGCTATTGAAAATGGTGTTGCGTGTATTCACTGGGTAAATAAATATACCTACCAGGAAAAACGTTACCACCTAGACGGTGTGTTTGTGATAAAATTTGATGATTCAAAGAATTGTATTGAATTTAGACAATGGTGGTTTATGGAGTAATAATTAATATATATATATGAAGAAAATAATTATAATTGGTGCTAGTGATGGTCTCGGTAAGGCGATTGCAAGCTTGTGTAAAACTGAAAAGCTGGAAGTAGTTAACGTGAGCAGAACGCCTTGTGATGTATCGGGTGTTGTTAATATCGCTTGTGATCTCTCAATAGAAAAAGATATTGATAATGCTGTTAATATAATCAAAGAAAATCATAGTAATTTTGATGCAATTATAAATTGCGCTGCCATTGTGGCTATGGAAAAGATAAATGAAATAACTTATTCCAAGTTCGAAAAAGCTTTCAAAGTTAATACTGTTGCACCACTATATTTCTTGTCTTCTCTTTTTGATAATATTGTAAAAAACGAGGCCGATATTTTGAATATAGGCACTACGGCAGATTTAAAATCCGGATTTAATGATCAATTGGCGTATACTTCAACAAAATATGGATTACGTGGCGGTTCATATAATATCGGATTGGAATTAGCAAAAACAAAAAGTAGAAATATCTATGTTCACTGTGGTGGCATGAATACACAAATGCACGAAAAGGATTACGGAAAGAAAATAGAAGACCCAACAGAATGGATGAATCCTAATGATGTTGCGGACATAGTTTTATATCTATTGAAATTGCCAAAGCAAATAGAGATAACAGAGATTACTATTAACCGCAAAGGAAGAAGATTAGTGTAAAAATATTATTAAAATAACATAATAAAATTATGATAGACCCAACAAAAGTAGATATGAATCAGTTACCAAAGAAGTTTGTAGACGGAGCCATGGGAGCTTTCGGCAAAGAGTTTTTCTCTTTCGCCTTTACTTCTGGTAACGCCTTGGATGCATTCGCTACAACTCCGCAAGTGATGAAAAGCATTGCAGACTGGATGAGTTCTCAGGTTGCAAGCTACGAAAAGCAATTCGGCGCCATAGACATGAACCCGACTTCGGTCCAGAGTCCAATTCAAATGTCAGATTTGAATAAATAGGGAACTCGACTACCAAAAAACCCCATAAATTCAAAATAGTTACTTTACTTAACTAAAGTAGAATAAAAAGCTCTGAATTCAGGGCTTTTTTGTTTGTACATAAATTGCTATAGTTATAACCATGTGGGACCCACTTTTAGAAACATCAGGTAAAGTCATAGGTTTTTATGAAAGGGAATTTTATTGTTTCTCAAATTTTTCTAGTTTCGCCGTAGAGTGGAAGGGTAGACTCTGGCAGACTTCAGAACATGCTTATCAGGCGGCGCATTTTATGGAAACTAACCCAGAAATTGTAGAAGAAATTTACAATGCTAAATCTGCTCACGATTCAAAACAAATAGCAAAAAGAAATAAAGATAAGTTTCCGATTGATTGGGATTCTCGCAAGGTTAGCATTATGGAAGACATATGTTTCAATAAACTACAACAGCATCCATTTATTCAAAAAAAGCTTTTAGAAACGGAAGCTATGGAAATTGTAGAAGATTCTCCAAAAGATAGTTTCTGGGGATGGGGACCAGAGAGAGATGGAAGGAACGAACTCGGTAAAGTGTGGATGAAGTTGAGAGATAAACTTCAAAATCCTACTTAGAAACTAACTCCATAATTTTGGCTAAAATATTGAAAATGGTATAATTCCACCATGGCAATTCCAGGTCTCCCGGAGAATCGGGATATAACTTATATCGGTTACTCTACTTATCGCGATCAGAATCAGCTCTTTGGCATCAAGCGCAAGGACCGTCGTCAGCACATGTACATACTCGGCAAATCCGGTACTGGTAAATCTGGGTTAATGACCAACATGGTTTATCAGAACATCATGAACGGCGAAGGTGTCGGAGTGGTGGACCCACACGGCGAGCTGGTGGAAACTATTTTATCTTCCATCCCTCCAGAGCGTATCAAAGACGTGGTGTATTTCAACCCATCAGACACAGATTTCCATATCGGATTCAACGTACTCGAAATAGAAAACCCCGAACACAAGCACTTGGTAGCGTCAGGCCTCATGGGTATCTTCACCAAGATTTGGGCCAATGCCTGGTCTGCCCGTATGGAGTACATTTTGAACAACACCATTCTGGCACTCCTCGACACTCCGGGAACGACGCTCCTCGGTGTTACTCGTATGCTTGTGGACAAGGACTACCGTCAAATGATCATCGGCAATTTAAAGGACCCGGTTATCAAGGCCTTCTGGTTGCACGAATACGAAGCCTGGCAGGATAAATTTCGTAACGAAGCTATCGCTCCGATTCAGAACAAAGTAGGTCAATTCCTGTCCACCTTCGTTATTCGTAACATCGTTGGTCAGCAGAAAAGCACCATCAACATCTTTGACCTGATGAACGAAGGTAAAATACTTCTGGTGAACGTGTCCAAAGGCCGAATAGGCGAGGACAACTCACGTTTGATTGGTGGAATGCTAATTACCAAGATCCAGCTCGCCGCCATGGAGCGCGTACGTATTCCAGAGGATGAGCGTAAGGATTTCTATTTGTATGTCGACGAGTTCCAAAACTTCGTAACGGATTCTTTTGCGAACATTCTTTCTGAGGCTCGCAAATATCGTTTGTCTCTGACCGTGGCACACCAATATACTGCCCAGCTGGTAACCAGAGAAAGCTCCTCCATGCGTGACTCTATTTTCGGTAACGTCGGAACCATGATCATTTTCCGCACCGGTGCGGAGGATACAAAATATTTGGAAAAAGAATTTGATCCAGAATTCACACCGGGTGACATTGTGAACTTACCGAACTATAAAATATATTTGAAGTTGATGGTGGACGGTATGACCTCGCGTCCATTCTCTGCCAAGACCATACCTCCGCTTATTAAAAGCGCGAACAAAGAAGTTGAACAATCAGTTATTGAAAGCTCTCGTGCTTTATATTGTCGAAATCGCGAAGATGTCGAAGCAGAGATAGTCGAATGGAGTGGTACCGGAGCTACGAACGACGGTTCTCCTAATAAGTCAGGCAATAGTCCAAGCGCAGGAAGTGATAAATTCAAAGCGGAGTGTTCTATTTGTGGTAACGAAACTTTTGTACCCTTTGAGCCTCAGCCAGGCCGTCCAGTTTATTGTAAGGATTGTATTACCAAGATAAAAGCAGGGGAATTGAAACCTTTGAAAAATGAGTCAGACACTGCCAAAAACAAGGCTATTTACTACAAACCCCTAGCTGATTTGGGTATAGAATTCGAATCAGAAAAAATCGAAGAAGTGCGCCCGCGTCCAAACATGGATCGTCCGAATCAGCACGCTGATACTAGACGCATGGACAGACCGAGGGATACTCAACCTCAACCAAATAAACCTGGAGTTTTCAGTAACCTCAAAAAGATTTTTAACAAAGATGAAAGACCGAAAAAACAATATGAAGCTGGACAGAATACGTCACTGAAATCCGCACTGGCTACTGCACTACAGAATGGAGTCATAAAGGAGGAGGTGAAAGTAGAACCCGAGAAGGTGGCACCGATCTCGCTTTCAGCGTTGAAGCCTGTGGAGAAGCCAGTGAGCAATCCATCCGACCGCAGTGCCGGCGAGGACAAAATGAATGCGCTCAAAAGCTTGATTAATAAAACCCAGGTTGAACCAGTAAAAGTAGAACCCCCAAGAATAGAAGTTAAAATTGAACCACCAAAGATTCCAGAATCACCCAAGATTGAACCAAAACAGGCTTTGGTTAAAGATGCTAGTCAGGTGACGGAGACAGATCCAACTCCAATACCGCCACCAGTTCCAAAACCACCCGAACCACCAAAAGCTCCGCCCACAGGTACAGAACCAAAAGCCTCGCCCGTAGGCGAAACGCCGAGGGAAGTTCCCGAAGATGTACTACGCAAAATCCTAAACGGCGATGAGTAATGACACTAATCCCTATCATAAAATTTTTGCCTCAGATTGCTATGGTGTTGTGCGTCCTGGCCTACACTATTATATATTTGGTTGGTATAAAAAACGGCAAAGTTAAGCCCGTACTAGCGACGTGGATTTTCTTTGCGTTTGCAACTTTGCTCAGTCTTGTTACCAATTTTAAAGAAAGTGGCGTTACTGGTTTGTTGGCTAATTCTTATAATGTTGTTGATACGCTTTCAGTATTTATTATCTGCGGAGTTATTTTGTTTAGGAAGGACTCCAGAAAGATTTTTAATATGTTTGAAAAACGTTGTTTGGGCGCTGTGGTTTTTGTATTTATTGCATGGATTATAAGTGGTCAAAACATTTTGGCACATTTGGCTGTCCAAGTCATACTCGTCATTGCTTATTTGCCTACGTTGGTTCAGTTATGGAAAGCTACAGAAAATACTGAATCTGTCGGGATGTGGTCCACCAACTGTGCAGCCTCTCTGTTTGGTTTAGTTGAACCGATAAAAACAATGGCGTTTTTGCCTATAGTTTATGGTTCGCGGTCTGTCATCTCGACTTTCATAGTAACTGTTCTTATCTTGCGATTAAAATACAAAAACAAGAGTTAAATTCCGTTTACTGCACGATACGTGGCTACTATTGCTGCGGTTTCACCACGTAGGGTGAGTGTGCCCAGGGAGGAGACAGCATAGCCTGATTTCTCTGCCAGGTTTATCTCGCTTTCGGTAAAGCCACCCTCAGGCCCTACAAAAATACTAACCGAGGATGCCTTTTTTTTGGGTAGATATTCTGTATCTACTAGATGAAAAATTACTTTTTCTTGATTTTTTTCACCGTGCTCTAATGTCTCGACGAAATTCATAGTCTCAAAAAGTTTCGGTAGGATACTTCTGCCAGATTGTTCACTTGCTTCTTTTATTATTTTTTCCAACCTTTCCATATTGAGTCCGACTTTGACTGTACGTTCTGTAATGACGGGAATTAATTCCGATACCCCGCATTCGACAGCTTTTTGCACCGCGAGTTCAAAGTTTTCTTTTTTCAAAATCGCCAGATAAAGGCTTACCTTCCTGTCTGGTTCTTCTGATTTATTTATTTCCAAAGCTTCACATATTATTTTGGATTTGGATATTTCAATAATTTTTACCCTGGCCTCTCGGCCTGCCCCGTCGGACAGGATTAATTTGTCTCCAATTCCCAACCGTAAAACGGCCTTTATTTGTTTGATATTTTCCGGGTTGGTAATTGCCACTTGTTTACCGGTCAGATTAAAGTCTCCAATAAATCGGTGTATTTTCATACTCATTATGATACACTAAGTAGGCAATATGTCGAAACTAAACAGAGTCCAGATAATCAAATACGCACCTCCACCGCCAGAATTGCCCATCTTTGGCAAGGTAAAACCCGAGGACGTGTCCTTTATTGGCCGGACGAACTATGTAGCTGCGCTCGAAGAAAAGAAATTTATTTTCGGTATCAAGCGTGTAGACCGACGACGTCATTTATATATCATCGGTAAGTCTGGAGTGGGCAAGACCAAGCTCCTCGAGCTTATGCTCCGTCAGGATATTACTTATGGTCATGGACTGTGTTTGATCGACCCGCATGGTGATGTCATAGACGCCATGCTCGACTATATTCCCAAAGAACGCATCGAGGACGTGTGTATCATCGACCCATCGGACCGAGATTTCCCAGTGTCTTTTAATCCTCTGGCAAATGTTGACCCTCAGTTCAAATTTCAACTCACCCAAGGTTTGATTGAAGTACTCCAGAAACAATTCGGCTCTAACTGGGGTCCACGGCTTGAACACGTTTTCCGATTTACTTGTCTGGCACTACTAGACTATCCGTACGCCACTATGCGCGGGATGATCTCGATGCTTACCGACAGAAATTACAGACAGAAGGTAGTGGAGTATATCCAAGACGACATGGTGAAAAGGTTCTTCGCTATCGAATTCGCCGACTGGTCCGAGAAATTTGATACCGACGCTATCATCCCACTCGTCAACAAACTAGGACAATTCCTCTCTGATCCGTTGCTCCGTAATATTTTCGGGCAGAAACAAAACAGAATTGATATATCAAAGTTAATGAATGAGAAGAAGATTATTTTCATTAATTTGTCTAAAGGTAAAATCGGAGAAGAGAATTCCAGCTTCTTTGGTTCTATGTTCCTTACCAAGATCAAACAGGCTGGTATGGAGCGCGCAAATATTCCAGAGAAAGATCGTAACGACTTTTATATATATGTAGACGAGTTTCAAAACATAGTGACTCAGACATTTGAAAATATCTTGTCTGAGGCGCGTAAATACGGACTGAACCTAACCATGGCGCACCAATACGTGGGGCAGATCAACCCCAAGATTTATCAGGCGGTGTTAGGTAACACTGGAAGCATTATTTCTTTCCGAGTAGGTGGTGAGGATGCAGTAAAATTAAAGCCAGAATTTGCTCCGGTTTTTGATGTGAAGGACATGATAAACCTGGCGGTAGGGGAAATATACATCAAAATGACCATCGATGGAGAATCCTATGACCCGTTTTCAGCCGAGACGCTACGCGTTCTTCCTGCCACCCATCCGTCGTACAAAGACGAAATCGTCGCTGCTTCTCGTAGAAAGTATTCCATTCCAAAGGATGATGCCCAGAAATTGATAGCCGAAGAAGAAGCTACTATCATTCGAAGTAAAGAAGAAAAAGACGCCATCGCTGGCAAGAAAAAAGACTATATACCAAAAGAACAAGAAGCCGAACCGATGATATAGTTGAAAGATTAATGAATATTCTCATATTCTGCAGAATACCAGAATAAAAAAATGCAAAGCGAAAACAAAAATTGTCAAAACTGTAAAAAAGATTTCGTTATAGAAGAAGACGATTTTTCTTTTTATGAAAAGATGAAAGTTCCGCCACCGACATTTTGTCCGGAATGTAGATTACAAAGACGGCTTGCTTGGTTTAATTTAGTAAATCTATTTCATCGAAATTGTGATTTATGTGGAGAGAAGTTTATTTCAATGTATCCATCAGAAGCAAAATACACAGTATTTTGCGCGCCATGTTGGTGGAGCGACAAATGGAGCTGGCAGGATTATGGACGGGATTATGATTTCAGTCGTCCGTTTTTCGAACAGTGGAATGAGCTTCTTCATAAGGCGCCACTTCTCGGACTTTCAATAAATAGTACAACGACAGTTGGTTCTCCGTACAATAATCACGCGAATGATTTAAAGGATTGCTACCTCACATTTAACACAGATTTTAATCAAGAATGTGCATATGGTACTTCGATTACTCATAGCCGTGAGAGCTTCAATTCCTCGATGATAATGGAGTGCGATACGTGTTTCGACACTGCTTGTCTTTATAAGAGTCACAAGGTTGTTGGCATGAGAGGTAATAACAGATTTTGCGTAGACTCTGCTTTTTTGCGTGACTGCGAAAATTGTAGTGATTGTTTTATGTGTGCAAACTTAAAAAATAAAAAATACTGCTACAAAAACCAACAGTTAACCAGGGAAGAATACCTTGAAGTAAAGAAAAATTATGACTTAGGATCATATAAAGGTTATAGGGAAGCAAAAAATGAAGCAGAAATTTTCTGGAAAACCCTACCGCCGTTACCAATACTTATGGTTATGTCCACAAATTGCACTGGAAGCTATGTATTTGAGTCAAAAAACTGTCAGGAGTGCTATGACGTGGCTGGATGTGAAGATTGTAAATATTGCATGAGTCTTTGGAGGGCGCCGCAAAAGAATTGTTACGACGTCAGTAGCTTTGGCAACAACATAGAAAACGCCTATGAAGCAGGAGTTGCAGGTTTAGGAGCATCTAATATTAAATTTTGCCAAGAAAGTGGAATCAATTTATTCGATGCAGAATATTGCAAAATATGTTTGGTTGGTAATAGTCTTTTTGGTTGCGTCGGAGTTCATAAAGGTGAATATGCAATTTTTAATAAGCAGTATACAAAAGAGGACTACCTAATATTAGTTGATAAAATAAAGAAGCATATGGACGAAATGCCCTATACTGACAAGAAAGGTAATATTTTTAAATACGGAGAGTTTTTTCCGCTGGAAGTAGCACCTTTCCCTTACAACATAACTTTTGCTAATTTATTTTATCCCAAAACCAAAGATGAGATAGAGTCTGCCGGGAGTACTTTTTTTCCGGAAGAACAAAAAGATCATACTATAACAAAAAAAGCCGAAGAATTACCTGAACACATTAAAGACGCAGAAGATAACGTATTAAAAGAAGTTATAGAATGCCAAAGTTGCAAGAAAGGATTTAGAGTTATAGAAATGGAGCTTAGGTTTCTTAGAAAAATGAACCTACCTTTGCCAAGAACATGTCCTTTCTGTCGTATTAATGAAAAACTAAATTTGTGGGTGGACAACATGAAATTAAAGGACAGAATTTGTGATGCCTGTGGAATTGAATTTAGAACCCATTACGGAAAAGAAAGAGCCCCTAAAATATTTTGTAAAAAGTGCTACCAGCAAGAAGTTTATTAAGCGACACAAAAAACCGCCATTCTTTGCAGTTTGGCGGTCGAGGAAATTAATTATTTTTTTCCTACGTAGTAAACCCCGTTGTACTTAATGATTTCGACCGTGTCTCCCACGGAAGGAGAACAGATCGTTCCGGCTTCCCCGTCAGGGGAGCCGTCTGTCGGGATATTGTCAAAAACCACCGTACTTTCAATACTAAGAAATTTTTCTTCTTTAGGAGAAAAGACCTTAGCTTGCCACTGAGGGCAAGTTTCGCAGTTGGAAGCCCTTTGGAACTTCCGATAACTCATATAGTTCCCTCCTATTGCCATTAAGGTGGCGAGGATAAGGGATACTCTGAGGAACGTTGCATGATTCATAATCAATTTGTTTAATGAACGAATAGCGAATAATAAAAGATTAACCCCATTGCTTTGGTTAATAAATAGGTGTATATATAAAGTGTCAGAAATAGCAACACTTTAAAATTGAAATACTTATGAATTACGAAAAGATACTACAAAATATAGGTTTATCAAAAAGTGAGGCAATAGTCTATGTGTCACTTCTTAAGCTTGGCAGTGCTTCGCACTCGGAACTTGCGAGAAAGGCAAAGATTAAACGCCCAACGCTCTATAAGCTTTTAGAACGTTTAAAAGAAATGAACTTGATTTCCGAGAGTTTTGTGGGCAAGCGCAGAATCCTGGTGGCTGGAGACCCGCATGTATATATCGAAAATAAACATGCAGAGCTAAAGAATTTTGAACAGATTATCCCAGAATTAAATCTACTTTTAAATACTGCATCAATCAAACCAAGAATTAAATTTTATGAAGGAATCAAAGGTATTCAAAAGTTATATGTAGACACATTAAAAGACAAAGGACCCATACTTGAGTTTATTAGTTTGAATGAAATTAACGTTGAGATGGAAAACTACTCCAAAAACTTTTATATACCTGAAAGAATCAACAGGAGAATCCCTATTAAAATACTGATCAGTGGTAGCGGGCGAACTGAACTGATCAATTTAAAAACTGCAGTCCATGAATTGCGCGAAGTTAAAATTATTGATAAGGAAGGGAAGAAGTTTCCAATTCCGCTTGATTGCTATGTCTTCGGCAATAACGTCGGATTCGCTTTGTTTCGTAAGGACAGTGAACCGCTCGGGATTATTATTACTTCCATTGAAATATCAACAATGATGCGGTCACTATTTAATTTCATTTGGGAAGCCCGTGAGTAGTGGAAACGAACCTGTATTCCGCGCTCGCAAAAAACTTGCTTTTTAGGCTGGTATAAGTAAAATATTAGCTATGTCAAAAGATTATTACTCTGTGTTAGGTGTTGATAAAAAAGCCTCCAAAGAAGAAATAAAGAAGGCTTTTTATAAGTTGGCGCACAAATATCACCCAGACAAAAAGGAAGGCGATGAAAAGAAATTCAAAGAGGTCAACGAAGCTTACCAGACACTTTCCGACGATCAGAAGCGTGCCCAATACGATCAATTTGGCTCAAACTATCAAAACATGAGTGGGTTTGGAGGTGGCCAAGGAGGGGCACAAGGAGGCTTCGGTGGATTTGAAGGTTTCGACTTTTCTGGATTTCAAAATGGTGGTGGAATGGAGTTCGACCTGAATGATATTTTCAGTGACTTCTTTGGTGGTGGTGGCAGTCGCTCTCAAAAAAGAAAAGGACGAGACATTTCAACTGAAATACAAATCTCTTTCGCAGATTCAGTTTTTGGTGTGACTCAAAAAATACTGCTATCTAAAACTTCTAAGTGTTCTACTTGTGATGGACGCGGTGCCAAACCCGGAACCAAAATGGAAACTTGTAAGCACTGCAAAGGGACTGGTAAGGTACACGAAGCCAAGAGGACAATACTCGGAACTATCTCCAGCACAAAAGTTTGCGATACCTGTGCTGGACGAGGTGAGATTCCAAAGGAATCCTGCGACAGTTGCAAAGGCAAGGGTGTTTTACATAAACAAGAAGAAATCACAATCAACGTACCCGAAGGCATAAACAATGGCGACTCTTTGCGTATGACTGGTGCAGGGGAGGCTGTACTAAATGGTGCGGCGGGTGATTTGTATATAAAAATACGTGTATTACCACACAGTATTTTCAAGCGTGAGGGTAACGACCTGATCATGGACCTAGATCTCAAACTGACAGACGCCCTGCTAGGCAAAAAAGAGAGTATCGAAACTTTGGACGGTAAAATAGATGTGAATATTCCTGAAGGTGTCGCCGTAAATGAAATATTGCGGGTGAAAGGCAAAGGCGTCCCAGTCCGAGGCCGACGTGGTGACTTGCTCATCAAACTGAATATCAAAATACCAAACAAACTTTCTAAAAAAGAAAGGGAACTAGTAGAAAAACTAAAAGAAGAAGGGATCTAACTGATATATCCTTTCTTGACCAAGAGTTCTGCGTTAAGAATTCCACCACCTGCTGCACCGCGGACGGTGTTGTGGGATAGAGCTACAAATTTGAAATCAAACACATTGCAAGGTCGTAGACGACCTACGGTTACTGCCATGCCTTTGTCAGCATCGCGGTCTTTTTTCGGTTGTGGTCGGTTGTCTTCTTCGCTGTAGCGGATGGGTTGTACAGGGGCGAAGGGGAGTTCGAGTTCTTGAGGAGTACTTTTGAAATTTTTCCATATTTCCAATATCTGTTCCCTTGTTGGTTTTTTGTCCTTAAATAAAATGTTTACGGTTGCGGTGTGCCCGTCGGTCACTGGCACACGAGTACAAGTAGCAGAGATTTTTAGTCCATCTCTGTCTACAAACTTACCGTCCGTAATTTTCCCTAAAATTTTCAATGGTTCTTTCTCGGTCTTTTCTTCTTCTCCACCGATGAAGGGGACAATGTTGTCTATTATGTCTAGTGACGGTACTCCCGGATATCCGGCACCAGAAACTGCTTGCATAGTTGTTATCATTATTTTCTCGATTTCGTATCCCGCAGCCTCGAGTGCATGTATAGGGGTCAGATAGCTCTGGAGGGAGCAATTCGGCTTCACAGCTATAAAACCCTTGTTCCAGTCATGGTTTGCTTGTTGAATTTTTATTATCTCTGCATGGTCGGCGTTTATCTCGGGGATAAGCATTGGCACGTCGTCTGTCCATCGGTGGGCCGAAGCATTCGATACTACCGGTAATCCAGCTTCAGCATATTTCTTTTCGGTTTCTTTTATCAATTCTTTATCAGGCATTTCAAAAGCAGAAAATACAAAGTCGCAAACTTCTTTTGCTTTTTCTATGCTTGCTACGTCTTCTACAGTAAGCCCTGCAACACTTATCGGTACAGGCGTCTGCATCTGCCATCGTCCTTTTACGGATTCACCGTAGCTAACTCCAGCAGAGTTTGCCGAGGCTGCTACATAAACCACATCGAACCAAGGGTGATTTTCTAGTAGTCTAATATAATTTTGCCCCACCATTCCCGTCGCTCCCAAAACCCCAACTTTGAATTTCTTTGCCATGTTTTAGTTTAGACGTCGGACATCAAGAATCCCAGATGTCCGACGTCTGGGATTACTTAATAAATTTCTTGTGTAAAGCGTTGATAATTTTATCTATGTTTGTTTCTTTGATTATGGCTTCTAGTCTGGTGCAGTTTTTGTAGAGGAAGGCGCTGATCTCCAGGTCAGCTTTCATTTTTATGAGCATGGCGTTAAAGTCATTCACATCATATACATCGAAACTACCAATCAGGTAAATCATAGAGACCGGATGCATCTCTACTTCTTTTACTTTTTTATTTATTTCTTCATAAACTTCCTCCGCTTTACCGTTGGCATTATCAGCCACTATTTGAATACTGTATTGAGTATTGCTGATGAGGATGATGTCTACTTTGTGTTTAAAAAATGCATTACTGCTGATAGCTAGCAAGCTGTTTTCTTTTTTACTCTCGTCAGAAATTGTGAAAAGGACCAAGTCTTTTTTGTAACTCACTATTTTCGTACCATGTTTGAGTTTCTTAGCCTTACCAACTACAGTCTTTTGTTTTGGATCTACGAGGGATGCTATTTCTATCGGGGTATCATGCATTTTCACATACTGGATAGCTTTATCGTGGATTATTTTTCCTGCTTCTTCTGCTTCCTGGTAGCTCACGAACGGTACAGTCTTTGCAGACTTAACAATTTTCGGATTTGCAGACATGACGCCGTCCACGTCTTTCCAAAGCACAACTTTCTCTGCACGAAGTGACGCCCCCACGAAGCAGGCAGTAGTGTCGGTGCCTCCACGGCCGAGGGTTGTAGTATTGCCATTTTTTGTTTTACCGATGAACCCAGGAATGACCGGGATTTTTTCCAATAATGATAGTTTTCTCTGTACATTCTTTTCAGAAATTTTATAAATGATATTTGCATTTCCAAAGTTATCATCTGTAACTATCATTCCTTCTGCTTCTACAACTTCTGCCGGCATACCTAGGTCACCCAAATACTTTGCAAACATTTGAGCTGATTCTTTTTCGCCGTTAGAGATTATCTTGTCCTTCATCTGCATACTTTTACCCTTTGCTTCACCAAGCAGTTTGTCTGTTACTCCAGGCAGTGCCGACACTACAACTACGGGCGCAAAGCCCGCTTTCAATTGTTCCTTGATCCGTTTTTCCATGAAGGGAATAAGTTCCTTTTTCAAGATTCCTCCACCGAATTTGTTGACTATGATTTTCTTTGACATGCTGGTTAATTGACGCTAAACTTACCTTGTAAATATATAACAATTCAAGGAAAAATCAATGAATACATACAATAAAGTTTTGGTTATAGGTTGTGGAAATGTCGGAAGCGTTGGCCTTCATAAAATGGCTCAAACTCCAGAAATCTTCTCGGAGATTCATTTAGTATCTCGAACCCTCAAAAAAATGGAGACAGTGCGTGACTCTGTGCTCAAGAAGTCCAAAGGCAAGGTAAAACTTCACCTACATGAAGGCAACGTGGGTAACAAAGAATTCTTTCTGAGTTTACTCGGCAGAGTACAGCCGACATTGGTAGTAAACTGGGGCTCGCCGTATGACAACCTGGTGGTTATGGACGCCTGTTATGAATACGGAGTGAATTATATAGACACCGCCTGCTACGAAGACCCAGAGAAATACGGATTTTCGTACAAACAACAGCTGGCTAAACACGATGCCTGGAAAAAGAAAGGTCTACTCGGAATTTTGGGTTCTGGTTTTGATCCTGGAGTTTCAAATATTTATTCTGCGTATGCTCGGGACTACCTTTTTGATAAAATCGACACCATAGACATCCTAGACTGTAACGGTGGAAGTAAGGATAAGAAAATAAAATTCGCTCCAAACTTTGACCCAGAGATAAACCTACGTGAACTTATACTACCTATCGAATACTGGAAAAATGGCAAATGGGTGAAGCGTGGACGCCTCATCGACGAGGATGCGGCTTTCTTTGAATTCGATTTCCCTGAAGCAGGCAAGTTTACTCCATACCTGATGTATCACGAAGAGCTCGAGACCATTCCGAAACACGTTCCAGGACTTAAACAAATCAGGTTTTGGATGACATTCTCTCCTGCATACCTGACATACCTCCGAGTGCTTTACGAGGTAGGATTAACTCGCATCGACGAAGTGGATTATGAAGGCAAGAAAGTTGTGCCAGTGAAGTTCTTGAAAAAGATTCTCCCAACAGGAGCAGACTTCAACGCTGGCTACAAAGGTAAGACAAACATAGGAAACATTATTTCTGGAACAAAGAAAGGCAAGAAGCAATACATGTACATCTACAACGTTTGCGACCACCAGAAAGCATTCAAAGAAACCAATGGTAACGCCATAGGTTACACCACCGCTATCCCGACGGTAACCACAGCAAAGCTAGTGCTCCAAGGCAAATGGGGTGGCGTGGGGGTCAAGAATACAGAAGACAAATCTTTCGACTCCAAAGTCTATATAGAAGAAATGGCAAAGACGGGACTCACTACTGTAGTGAAGAAATTAAAAGACTTACCAAAGGCCTTAAAGCAGAATTACTAAAGATGAAAGACACTGAAAAATTTATAGAACCATGGGTGACCGAGGAAGGTTGGCTGGCAGAGGATTTTGCCAATGTGGCGACTCCAGTGTATGTGGTCTCCGAAGAAAAGCTAGAAAGTAATCTGGATATTTTAAACGAAGTAGAAGAGGACACTGGGGCCCGGGTTCTAGCAGCACTCAAAGGTTTTTCTATGTTTTCAACGTTCCATATTACAAAGAAGTACCTTTCGGGTAGTGAGGCTAGTTCGGTGTTCGAAGCACGGTTGGGTCATGAGGAATTCGGCAAAGAAACCCATGTTTTCTGTCCTTCGTATACAGATGAAAATATTCATGAATATCTGAAATACGCAGACCACCTCGTTTTCAATTCTTTCTCTCAGTGGAAAAAGTTCAAGGATATCGCACTCGATAAAGGTGCTTCCTGTGGCATGCGGGTGAACCTAGAGCACCGAGAAGCCGATGTAGAGATGTATGATCCATCCAAGCCCAACTCCCATTTCGGAGTAACGCGGGATAATTTCGAACCAAACAGTTTAGAAGGATTAGAAGGCCTGCATTTTCACAATCTATGTGAATCCAGCGCAGAAGCGTTCGTGCGTAGTTTGGCTGTCTTCGAGTCAAAATTTGGTGAATTCCTGCCTAATATGAAGTGGGTAAATTTCGGAGGTGGACACCACATAACTCGTGACGACTACAACCTCGAACTTTTGAAAGATACACTGAATGATTTCAAAAACAGATACTCACATTTGACTGTTTACCTCGAACCCGGAGAAGCGGTGGCGCTGAATGCTGGAGTTCTGGTGGGTTCAGTTGTAGATATTTTACACAATGGCATGGACATAGCAGTGCTGGATGTGTCACCGACTTGCCACATGCCCGATGTGTTAGAAATTCCGTATTCACCACATATTATTGGAGCAAAACAAGCAAAGGACGGGGATCAAAATATTTTCCGACTTGTCGGTCCGACCTGTTTGACCGGAGACGTCATCGGGGATTATTCATTTCCAACCAAGCTCGAAATAGGGCAGAAAGTTGTATTTCTAAATATGGCCATCTACACCATGGTAAAAAACAATACTTTCAATGGTGTAAATCTCCCATCGATTGCGCTCATGAACAACGACCGAGAAATCAAAGTTGTCCGTGAATTCGATTACAAGGATTTTAAGGAGAGGCTTTCATAAATATGGATCTGCAAATAAATGTAGGAGATAGTATCTTGTATATTCGCACTGCGGGTATAATTCGAACTAAAAATGGAATACTTTTTGAAAAACATCCGAAAGGGTATATTTATTTACTCGGTGGCAAAATACAAATTGATGAATCTTCTGATCAAGCAATCAAACGTGAAATAAAGGAAGAAATCGATTTTACTATCAGTAATGTTAAATTAATCAGTGTACTAGAAAATTTTTTCCCCATGGAAAACGGTAAAATCCATGAAATATGTTTTGTGTATGATGTCGAAGACATTTTTATAGGACAGATTCCAGAAAATATGACAGAAGTTAAACCAGAAGATTTAGGCAAGCACCAAATACTACCATTACCCATAGGTGAAATGTTAAAAAACAAAGATTTTTCCTTCAAGCATCTTATTATAAGGCAAGCAGATATTATAAATTTGTTTTAGAACAAATTAACATCAGAATTACTAATTTTATGACCTTTAGCGAACGAGTAGTAAAAATCGCGCTATCGATTCCCAAAGGGCGCGTGACGACATATGGGAACATCTCGCGCGCGGCGGGTGGTGGAACCATGGCTTCTCAGAGTATTACGAATATATTAGGCAAGGCCTACATGGCTGGCGAGAAGGATATTCCATTTCATAGGATAGTCTATGCAGGTGGCAAGATTTGGATTGATGAGAGTCACAGAAAGGACCGCATGGCGCTTTATAAAAAAGAGGGCATAAAAATAGACGCTAAAAACAAGATAGAGAATTTTCGAGATATTGTGATAGAATTCAAATAATAAAACACATGACACAAGAAGAAAGAAAAAAGATACGCGAACAAAAATTAGTGAATTTTAATGAAAATGAAAATGGCCTCAGGGACCATGGAGTTTTCGGCCTACCTTTCGGAGTGGATGAATCGGAGCTAGTGCTGGTGCCACTGCCATGGGAAGCTACGGTCTCATATAAAGCTGGTGCTGTAGATGGCCCGCAGGCTATACTGGACGCGTCACAGCAGATTGACCTTTATGATCCCATAAATCCTATTGCTTGGCAGAACGGGATTGCTATGTTCGATATACCGAAGGATTTAATTTCAAAAAACAAAGAAATTAGAACCAAAGTAGAAAAGTACTTGGAAAAGTATTCGCAAGGAGAAATAGAGGTAACTCTTAAAAATGAAGTTAACGAAGCGTGCTTGGTTTTCAAACAGGAGGTAAAAAGCAAAACTGCATCCTTACTTACAGAAGGCAAGATTGTCGGAATCGTAGGTGGGGATCACAGTACCCCGCTAGGCTATATGGAAGCACTTGCTGAAAAGCACGACTCATTTGGGATTTTGCACATTGATGCACATGCGGACTTGCGGGAAGCTTATGAAGGATTTGAATATTCCCATGCTTCTATTTTTAATAACGCTCTCAAGATAAAAAACGTAGAGAAGCTCGTCCAAGTAGGTATCCGTGATTTTTCAAAAGGTGAGCAAGAGGTAGTAGAACGCGAAGCGGGTCGGGTCAAAATGTTTACTGAATACGAGATACGTAAAGCACTATTTACTGGCTCTACTTGGGAAAAGGTGTGTGATAATATCGTGCGTGAATTGCCAGAGAAAGTATATATTTCTTTTGATATCGATGGCTTGGCTCCACAGCTATCCCCAAACACAGGCACGCCGGTAGCCGGAGGTTTTTCTATCGATGAGGTAGTATTCCTTTTTGAAAAAGTTATTTCATCCGGTAAAAAAATTATCGGTTTTGATCTGTGTGAAGTTGCTCCAGGTGATGACGAATGGGATGGCAACGTCGGCGCACGGGTACTTTACAAACTTTGTCTGCTTACTTTAAAAAGCAAATCATAAAATATGAGAGAATTTTTTTCTTTAAACAAATTTAACTCTAATAAGTATGTCAAAAATAAAATAGAGCCCCTTGGCGCGCGTACTTACAAGACTAAAATGGATGAATATGCAAAGCCTATTTTTGAGCACGAACCTTACAACCAGGAAGGCACAATATCTGGAACGGTGGGCGATCTAAGTATAAAGCTTTCTTACACTCCAGAAGATAAGGAAAATCCTAGGCCGAATGTTCGTAAGTTAAACCAACTTGTTCTAAAAAATAAAACAGGCGAAGAATTGGATGTTTTGCAATTATTACCAAAAAATCACTCGATATATTTTACTACTCTAACAGAAGAAGATGAAACCTTGAAAAGTTCCGCTGACTATGCGAAAAAGGCAGTTTTTGTTGGCACACCATTATTAACTTCAGGTGGTTTAATGACACTAATGCACGAAATTGGTCATATGGATAGAAATAATCATAAAAGCTTAAGACAAATTGCGCAAGAGAGTATAAGCACGAGTTTAATCAAAAAAGAGATGAATTTTGTCCAAAAAATATTATCAGGTTTCAGATCAGCCAATATGCATGATGCAGCAGTAACTTTAAATGATGAAAGAGATGCATGGTCTTTTGCCCTCGCTAAATTGCGCCCATTTTTTAATGCATTAAATATCAATATGGAGGATATAAAAAACATAGTGCACAAAAACGGCTTACACACTTATTCAAAAGCAATAAGGTTAGTAGTAGACAAGAATTTGTAATATTAAAGTATGAATACAAAATTAATTCACGAGGTTCGGGCGGTAAAGAGCGAGGCGGAGCTGGCGAACATTATGAAAGCGCAGTGGATCGCCGAGGAAGTACTTCGGGATGTGCTAGCGTATTTAAAGACGGGGATTACTGAGATAGAAGTTGCGAACTTTATTAAAAAATCTTTTGTGAAGTACGGCGCACCGATACTTTCTTTTTCTCCGATCGTGGCCTTTGGCAAAGGTTCGGCAGACATACACCACGAGCCTGGAAAAACGAAGCTAAAGAAAGGGGACATTATCATGCTCGACTTTGGTACTACCGTAGAGCATTATTGCTCTGATATGACCCGTACGTATTTCTGGGGCGAACCGAGTGCAAAGCAGAAGAAAGTATATACAGATGTATTGGAAGCCATGAACCGCGCGCTGACTACTATAGGTAAAGGGGAGAAGAATGCAAAGAAGATAGATACCTCAGCTCGGGCCTTCTTAGCAAGAAAATATAAAGACAATTTTCAGCATGGGTTGGGCCATGGCGTCGGTACCGTCATACACGAATGGCCGGGTTTCAAGCCAAAGACCACAGACGTTTTGCCTGTCGGCTGTGTCATGACCATCGAGCCTGGTATCTATCTGAAAGGTTTCGGAGGAGTGCGTATCGAAGACATGATTCTCATCACCAAAACAGGCTACAAGAATTTAACCAACGTTTCCAAAGATTTGGCAAGTGCTATTTTGCCCGTGAAATAAGGCTATAAAAAAATTGCAAGAAATTTCTGGTTTTTCCACAGATTTTTTGCTTTTTTCTATTTTGTGGCCTAAAATAAGGCTATATTATAATTAATTTTTTGCAAAAAATGGCCGAAAAAATACAAAAATCAAACAAGTTCACAGTTTCCGTGCTCACAGGGGGTCCATCGCTCGAGCGGGGAATATCGTTAAATTCGGCCAGAAGTGTGTTGGATCATTTGGATGGGGAGATGATTGAGATTGTGCCCGTATATTTTGACCACAAGAAAAATCCTTATAAAATTTCAAAATCGCAACTCTACTCCAATACTCCTTCGGATTTTGATTATAAGCTTGCTCAAAACGGTACACCACTAAATGATGAATCTTTGATCAAGTTGCTGAAGTCGACCGATATTGTTTTTCCTGCCATGCACGGAGCCTTTGGCGAAGATGGAGAAATTCAATCTCTTTTAGAGAAGAACAATATAAAATATATAGGTTCAGATAGTAGTGCCTGCAAAAAATCTTTTGACAAATACGAAGCTAACAGACTGCTACACGAAGGTGGGTTTGATGCTCTGCCGTCCGCCCTGCTTAAAATCTATTCCAAGGACAATCTGGAAATAGTCAAAGAATTTTTCAAAAAGAACAAAGTAAAAAGAGTCATAGTCAAACCCGCCACTGGCGGGTCGAGTATTGGAGTCTTTTCTGCTACCACCCCTATCCACGCGCTACAAAAAGCGGAAACCATATTCTCTAAAAGAATGGACACCCGGGTTGTCATCGAGCCCTTCATGGAAGGCAAGGAGTTCACTGTGATAGTGCTCCAAAACAGTTTCGGTCTTCCGGTTGCGATATTACCAACCGAGATAGAAATGGCCTTTCACGAGGGTCGTATTTTTGATTTTAGAAAAAAGTATTTACCCACCAACCAGGTTAAATATCACTGCCCGCCACGATTCAGTGACGAAATAGTAGAAAAAATCCGACGCCAAGCAGAGCAAATATTTTCTATGTATGGCATGAAGGATTTCGCCCGTTTCGATGGTTGGATTATAAATGACAGCGAGATTCATTTTTCAGACTTCAACACCATCTCTGGTATGGAGCAAAACAGCTTCTTGTTTCAACAAGCATCACGTATCGGCATGAGTCACGGAGATCTGCTCAAGTATATTGTAAAGAATTCTTGCAAAAGACAGAAAATAAATTTTCCAGAGGAAGTGAAGAAAAGTAGCAATGTAAAGAAAAAACCAGTTTCTGTGATATTCGGGGGCAAGACTTCCGAGCGACAAGTTTCCCTCATGAGTGGCACCAACGTATGGCTCAAGCTACGAAAGTCGGACGTTTACGAGTCGAAGCCGTTCTTGCTCGACTTTGATAACAATGTTTGGGAACTGCCGTATTCTCTGATACTCAATCATACGGTAGAAGAAATAATAGAAAATGCCAAGAATGCAGAGAAGAGCCAAGGCAGAATTGCTAAACTGGTAAATGTGGTATTGGAAGAGTTGAAACTAGAACCAGCTGAATATTCTGAGCCATTTTTTGTACCGAAAAAAACCACCCTCGCGAATTTTATAAAAGAATCCAAGTTCGTGTTCATCGGACTGCATGGTGGTATGGGCGAAGACGGTACTATCCAAAAAATGCTTGCTGACTCAGGTGTGAAATACAACGGTTCTGACTCGGAGGTTTCTCGTCTGTGTATGGACAAATTTGCGACGGGAGAATTTATCAGAAATGCAGGCATAGAAGGCGTAACCATTGCAACTCAAAAAGTTTTACCTTTTACCAAGATAAAAAATTATTTGGATTCAACACTTCTGTGGGATGAGCTGACCCGAGAGCTAGAAGCCAAAACCCTGATAGTTAAACCCAAGGATGATGGTTGCTCCACTGGTATCGCGCATCTGTACACGCATGTTGATTTGGGTGAATACATGAAACACATGGTCAGGTGTGACAGCCACATTCCAGCAGGAACTTTGAAAAATCAAGAAAACATCCTCGAGATGCCAGGCAGTATTCTACGCGATGTTTTGTTCGAAAAGTTTGTCGAGACAGACAACGTACAAGTAAAAGGTAATCAATTGAAATATAAAAGAGTCAGTGGAATGGTGGAAGTAACTATCGGTATCTTAGAAAAAGGCCTGCCTGCCGGCAAGGCGGGCAAAAAGCTCCACGCACTAAACCCTAGTATCACCATAGCCGAAGGAGAGGTGCTTTCCCTGGAAGAAAAGTTTCAGGGCGGTACTGGGGTGAACTTAACCCCTCCTCCAAAGGAGATAGTAACCCCAAAGGCCCTAGCTAATGCCAAGAGTTTGATAGAGAAATTAGGAGAGAAAATAGGCCTACAAGGCTACGCCAGAATTGACGCATTTATGGACGTAAAAACCGGCGAATTGTCCGTAATTGAGGTGAATACCTTGCCTGGGCTTACTCCGTCCACAGTACTATACCATCAGGGCTTGGCCGAGGATCCCCAAATACTACCCAAAGAGTTGTTGGAGATCATAATTAAAAATGCAGGGTATTAAGTTGCTTTTTAAAGCGTTTTATACTAATCTGTACCCATGGCTAAACAAGTTAGACTTATTAAGTTCGCCTGCAGCAAGTGCAAGAGAACCAATTACTGGTCAAGTAAAAACAAGAAAACAGTAACCGAAAAGCTCGAACTATCGAAGTACTGTAAATGGTGCAAGGCTAAGACTAAACACAAGGAACTTAAGAAATAGTTTCTTATTCTTTTTGATTTCTGGTATAATGGGTGTGCGGCGGGTAGTCCGTTCGCGTGTTCTTTGTATGGAGCTTCGGCTCTATATATAGGACGCAATCTTTTTTATTTTTGCGTCCTCAAAGCCTCCACTCTGATTTACTTCTGGTGGAGGCTTTGGGCGATTAGTTTAGTGGCAGAACAACGGTCTCCAAAACCGTTGGCGGGAGTTCGATTCTCTCATCGCCCGCCACATTTATGAATTATTTACTTTTTTTATCTATCCCTGTTTCAGTATTTAGTCTTCTCAATAAGATATTCTTAGTACTTAACAAAAAATCTGGTTGGATGTGGGGTGCTTTGGTGGGGGTCAGTAGTGCGATTTATTTCTTGATTATTGGATTGCACATCCTAGCAATTGCAGAAATCGGGTTCTTTATTGTTATGGTTTACGGCTACATAAACCATTCTGTAAAAAATGAAAGATTTGCGTTACAAATCAGTGTAATATTAACGTCGATATCCATTGCGTTGGGTATGTTTTTATTTGCTAATTATTTAACTGTAGTCGAAACCATCTCTTCGCTCTCATTTATTTGGGGTGGTTATATGCTTGCTCGTAAAAAAGCATTATTTGGTTGGTTGTTTTTTGTAACTGCTCATATAGCAACGGCAGTTTCGGCCTTTGATAAAGGTGAAGTTATATTCTCTGCACTACAAATCGCTTCTGCTTTGATTTGTTGTTACGGATTGTATCGAGTGCTGAAAAGAAGTGAAATTTTCCATACTAACTCTAACTAGTGCTTGGTGCCTCAAAAGTTTGGAAATCCAAACTCCAAGCCCGCCGTACGTATTTTATATTCTTTAGTGCGCGAGTGTTAACTTTTTCTCAGGTTCTCTTATAACAATCAGTCTTTTTTTCCAACCTTTCATAAAGTCTTCAATAGAAACAGTTCTGATTCCATCGCGTTTACCTGGATCATTGTAATATACTAATTTGTCATCAAACCCAGTTATAACAACTAGATGGCCGTAGGGGCTTTTTGGATTAAAACCTCTGTGAATTGATGCTATAACAGGTCCTTCTGTTACTATATTCTTAAATTCGCTCAAGGCTACTGTATTTTTTAGTGATGACAAATCAACAGTCTTTCCAACTAAACCATGTTTTACCGCTAAAGAAGCCAGACCCTTATGGCTCCAGCCTACATTTTTTACATATGCGCCCGCCTTTAAGCCTTCTTCGAGAACCTTTTGCACTGAAGTTGTGTTTGGTTTGTAAAATTCAACTATCATTGCAACGTCTGCGACTCCGCATCCTTTTTGTTTCCATGAAGCAGAAGAAATGTCGCTGATTTGCGAAAACAATGGAACATCATATGGCATGTTTGGTGGGAGTGTTATCATGGGACCTTAATAGTAGCAAGCACACCCCCAATGTCAAGGCTTGCTAGATATGTATATGTAATTTTTCAGTGTATTTAACGTCATAGGTTTATGAGAAAGTATTCAATTCTATTTATAATAATTATTTCTCTGCTGATACTAACTTTTGCTTTCATAAAAGGTACTCGTCTAAACTATAATGCAAATATTGTTTCTACGGCAAATGAACCAGTATCAAACAAACTAAGAAAAGTAATAGAGTCTGTGTCATACCCTACACAACCCAGACCGGTGGGAATGTTTAGCAGGGTTGTTTTATCTACAAAGCAACCCTTAGATGAGTTAGCGGACTTGGTTGGAAATTCAAATGTAGATTTCGTGCTAGGAATAAATCGAATAGATCGTGACAACCTAAAGTCCAGCACCATAGTCGTGCCGAAGGATATCAATACTATTAAACAATGGGAATACCTGCCAGGTAAAATTAGTACCGCCAAAAGCATTCCAAAATTAATAATAGTATCTCAACCGATACAAGCATTCGGTGTATATGAAAATGGTGTATTGGTGCGCAGTGGGCCTGTAAGTTCAGGTAAAAAGTTAAAACAGACACCGGACGGGTTGTTTTTCGTAAATTGGAAAGGGGAAGAAGTGGTCAGTACTTTTGATGATGAATGGATATTAAAGTGGAATATGAATATAGATGATTTAGGAGGTATATCGATGCATCAATACAGTTTGCCTGGATACCCCGCGAGTCATTCTTGCATTCGCATGACTGAAGCTGATGCACATTGGCTGTACGGTTGGACTGATCAGTGGACATGGCAGAATGGTAAAGTGGTCGCAGAAGGAACACCTGTTGTGGTGTATGGTAATTATGATTTTGATGCTCCACCACCTTGGACATTGTTACCTGAAAATTCAAAGGCAACAGACACCCCTCGGTCTATTTTGGAGCACGTGGTTAAAGGTTATCTTCCAGATATCAAGGCCAGAACACAGAGTCAACCATAGCTTACGAGTGAGACCAACTTTTGCTATAATATGCACATGAAAAATACACAACAAGGCTATATCGGCATAGTATTACTTTTATTAGGTGTGCTGGGGGTTGGGCTTTTTGCCTTTCGGACGGATTTGTTTACTGGGAATAAAGGAGATGAAAATATAATTGAACAGGGGATGAACGACATAGATAAAGCACAGGAGGTCAAAGACGCTATTGAGCAAAATAATCAAAAAATAATAACAGAAGAAGTAGTAAAAAAAGAGGATCAAAAAATCATCGAACAAAATAATAACAAAAAAATCATGCAAGCAATATTACACACAAGCAAAGGGGACATTACTATCGAATTTAACGAAGCGACTCCAAAGACAGTGGAGAATTTCGTAAAATTAGCCAAAGAAGGATTCTATAACGGTACCAAATTCCACCGGGTGATAAAGGGTTTCATGAGCCAAGGTGGAGACCCACTTTCAAAGGATGATTCTAAAAGCGCGTACTGGGGTACCGGGGGACCAGGCTACAGTTTCAACGACGAGATAACAGCCACCAACAAAAACGACAAATACACCATCTCGATGGCGAACGCTGGAGCCAATACAAACGGCAGTCAGTTTTTTATAAACGCTACTAACAATAATTTTCTGGATACCAAACACACAGTATTCGGCAAAGTTGTAGCGGGCGCAAGTGTTGCTGACGCTATCAACAACGTTGCTACTGGTCCAAACGACAGACCTGTGGAAGCAGTCGTCATCACGAGTGTTGATTTGAAATGATAGATACACTACTACTGAATAAAGAATTCTTTAAGTTCAAAGCGGAAAACCTGCCTTGTCTTATTCATTATCCTGAGAAAATGGGTGGCTCGCACCTGTCTATTGTTTTGATTGCAGATTTGTTTGCCCAAGGACACAAAATCATATTTTTGTGTGGGTTTCCGATGGCTCAAGAAGAATTCATGAAACAAGTAGATGGTGACTATTCCCATATCAAATTCGTAGCAAATGTAGAAGACTTTGCTGGTGCTGGAGAATACCAGACGATAATACTTGGACCGGGAAACGAAAGTTTGCTTCACGATGCGTCCACCATGGTGCTCGATTTTAGTGAACGAATTATCTTTATCAAAAATATCGAGCTGTTTTCCGAAGCTCTTTTTGATTTAGTCCTTCCTAGAGATAACATCATTTTGTCCGGCAACATTGATGAGTGCGTAGCCAAATGGAAAATAACCCAGAAGGTTTGGAGTTCAATCATTGCTTTCAACCAACCGCAAATCATAATACCCAAACTCGAAGTTCCAACCCTAGACCCTTGGACTGCGTACTACAATAGCCCAGCAGAGTCTGGGGCAATCTCTGTTCTGAAAAATTAGTTTTAAAATGTTATAATCCAGCCATGGCAAAGAGTATCAAGCAAAAAATGGGCAAGTTTTATATCATTACCACGGTTGGGATTGCGGTAGTGCTTTTGACTGTCGGCAAATATTTCATTCATGAGTCTGGCCTCGAATTCATAGTACTCAACTCGATCCTCGGTAGTGTTATCTCCAGCTCTATTTTTATTACTGGATTTTTGTTGTCTGGTGTTTTTTCTGACTATAAAGAAGCAGACAAAATTCCTTCCGAAATTCGTTCCTCGCTCGAAAGTATCCTCGGCGAAGGCGACGCCCTAAAGAGAAAGGATCCGAGTTTTGATAACAATAAAATCCGTACAATTATTAAAAAATTCGTTCAAGAATTCGAAGAAGGCTTAAGCGAGGTCAACAATCACAGTCACCTCGACCACGCTATGGAAGCAATAAAAGACCTTGACCTTGTTTTCGACGACATGGAGGCCCGTGGTGTGCCCCCGAACTACATGACTCGCATCAAATCCGAGCAGTCTCATCTACGCAAGATGTTGCTACGCGTTTATCATATTCAAAAGACAAATTTCGTGCCTTCGGTCTCTGTCTTGGTGCAATCCATTGTGATTGTTGTCATAGTCTTGCTTGCTTTCGTTGTAGCTGAGGTTTCAGTGGGGATAATACTTTTTGCGGTGCTTTCATACCTACTGATTTACACTATGCAACTCATTCATGTCTTAGAGAAGCCTTTCCGTAAAGGCCGGGATGATACCTCCGACGATGTTAGTATTTTCCTCCTTCGCGAACTGAGCAACAGCCTAGACGCGAAATAGCATGACCCAAGACAAAGCGCTTTTGATATTGAAAACTGGAGCGAATGTCTTCCTGACCGGTGAGCCAGGCGCAGGGAAAACTTATACTATCAACAAATACGTTGCGTATCTGCGCGAACACGGGGTGGACTATGCTGTCACTGCGAGTACCGGCATAGCAGCTACCCACATCGGAGGCATGACCATACATTCTTGGAGTGGTATCGGTATCAAAGAATCTCTGACGAAATATGATTTGGACAAAATAGCTACTAGTGAATACCTGAACCGTAGAATTCGTAAAACTAAAGTCCTGATAATAGACGAGGTTTCGATGCTTCATGCAGATACCTTGAACATGGTGGATGCAGTGTGCAGAGAGATCAAACAAGTGAGCGAGCCATTCGGTGGAATACAGGTCGTCCTGGTCGGCGACTTTTTTCAGCTTCCGCCAATACACAAAAAAGTCGCCGACCAAAAGCAAATGGAATTTACTAAAGAAAAGCCCGCCCACTTCGCCTACGAGTCCGATGCTTGGAAACGCCTGGCCCCAGTGGTTTGCTACATCAGCGAACAGCACCGCCAGGAAGATGAAGCTTTTCTAGAATTATTACTTTCCATACGTCGCGGTACACTCGAAGAAGAGCATTATGAATTTTTAAAAACTCGCTATGTAGAACGGGATGAAATGCCCGAAGAAGTGACCAAGTTGTATTCTCATAATCTAAATGTAGACCGGGTCAACGACGAAGAGCTGGACAAAATAGATGAACAAGAAAAAAGATTTGAAATGACTTCCAGTGGTTCGGCAGCTTTGGTGACGGCTCTGAAGAAAGGATGCCTTTCCCCCGAGACTTTGATTTTGAAAAAGGGTTCCATAGTCATGTGTACCAAGAACAATCCCAAGGAGCATTATGTAAATGGTACCCTGGGCACAGTGGTGGGCTTTGATTCGCTTTACGGCTACCCGATCATAGAGACCAAGAAGGGTAGAAAGATCACAGTGAGCCCCCTAGAATGGAGTGTAGAGGAAAATGGCAAGGTTAAGGCCCAGATAGCTCAGATACCGCTTCGCCTCGCCTGGGCCATCACCGTCCACAAGAGCCAGGGCATGAGCATGGACAGCGCTATCATGGACCTGTCCAGTGTGTTTGAATACGGGCAGGGGTATGTGGCGCTTTCTCGGGTACGCCGAATGAGTGGCCTGTATTTGCTGGGGTGCAATGCCAAGGCCCTCCAAGTACATCCGCTAATACTCGAGCAAGATAAAATTTTCCAAAAGCAATCACAGGAAATAGACACTGGTTTCAATAAATTCAAAGAGAAAGAGATAAAAACAATGCACAAGAATTTCATCGTAGCGGTAGAGGGCGAATGGAAGGAACAATAATGTTATAATCAATTTATGACAATAAATAAAAATACAATAGCATACAACATCACCACTGTGCTCGGCATTGTGCTGGTGTGGCGTGGAGTGTGGTATATGCTAGACAAATTCGATGTATGGTTCTTTGGTGGTAGTCACCTCTGGACCGCTGTTGCTGGGTTTATCATCGGACTCATTATTTTATATTTGCCAGACAAGGACTTGAAAGAAATAGAGAAGATTTAAAGCATGAGCTACTACAGAGATATAGGCAACAAATACGCGCAGGTTCCGGACTTGATAATAGACTTTCATGGATACACTACTTTCGAATGTCAGGAGGCGATTGATGCTTTGATTCGGGAAGGCGGGTATAAACATATAAGGATGATAATAGGCCGAGGCAAAAGGAGCGCCAATGGCCCAGTCTTGCCAGACTTTATAAAAAATTATTTAACTTCGCAAAATATTCGTTTCAACCAGTCCAAGATCCAAGACGGTGGGGAAGGCTCACTAGAGGTTTTCCCGAAGTAGGGGTTGTTTTATTGGTCAAAATATGTTCTAATTGTCAGCTGTAGTAGTCCTTTTTTTGTTTCACCTTTTCAAAGTACCGCCAAAATGGTTAACGTAAGATTTGATTTAAGAGATATCAAAACAACCACGTTTCGATCTGACGAATCAGACGAAGAAGCCGGGGATGCAAACCCAGAAAACCAAAACCCAGAAAACGTAGTGGTTGAAGAAACCGCAGAAGAACCCCAAAAAATACCAATATCCAACTGGTTTGTCGGATAAAGCAAAACCCAAATGAAAACGCCAGCCTTTTCCCAAAGGCTGGCCATTTTTTTGCCAAATTCATATTTATGTGGTAAAAAGAGGTTGATATTCGTTCTCTTCACTTTTCACAAATACCCCAAGGAGGGGGAATTACTATGTTTTACGTTGATTGGGCTTTACGCATTTCATCATTCGCCATTCTTATTCTTACTTTGGCACAGTTCTTGGTCAAAGAAAAAGGAAACCCGACTCACATTGTTCGGGGTAAAATTATTTTAGGATTGGGCTTGTTGATTTTAGTTTGTGTAACTATTCGTGGTATGCAAAACGAAAATTTTAACATTGTGTACAGTTTCCACCTGCTCATTGGAACATTATTTTTCATAGCACTAATGTTAACAGGTGTTTTCGGTTATCTGTCCTTAACCAAAGAGTGGTATATTATGCACCACAAATTTTCCGCTTACGCTACCATGTTTTTGTTAGTTGTTACTCTTGTTCTGGGTATTATTTCACTGTTTTCCCACTAATCTTTTTTAACCGCCTTCGGAGAAAATCACCACTCCGCTGGCGGTTTTCTCGTTTTCGGGCAATTTCTACCCCAAAAATGGTATAATTAACCCATGAATGATTCTTACAATTGGTATTCGACTCTTATCAGACCCAACTGGGCACCACCTAGCTTCCTATTTGGTCCGGTGTGGACTGTGCTCTACGCCATCATTGCCTATACCTTCGGCTCGGTGTTTTGGAAATTCTACAAAGGCGAGCTTCCTTTCATCGTGGTCCTGCCTTTCATCCTGAACCTCATTTTCAACTTCTCGTTCACGTATTTCCAATTCGGCCTCAAGAACAACCTCCTAGCCTCCATCGACATCCTCCTCGTCCTCGGCACCCTCATCTGGCTCCTTATTGCT
>Ga0208373_1000833_pt1 | contig 47203 bp, 40 predicted proteins | sample RifOxyC2_FD_184036 | JGI IMG/M metagenome (GOLD analysis project Ga0208373, IMG submission 184036) | Soil microbial communities from Rifle, Colorado - Rifle Oxygen_injection C2 (SPAdes) | ecosystem: Environmental > Terrestrial > Deep subsurface > Rock core/Sediment | place: Rifle, Colorado...
CGGTGTCATCAGCAGAAAGATGAAAATCATCATTGCTTTTATCTTTAAAGCTTACAATTGTAAGATTTAAAGAATTTGTGCCGGGGGCATCACCGGATAGATCAGAAATATTGTAATTATTATTGGTAACGTTCCAAGTTCCGGTAGCCAGGTAATAGCCATCCCCGCAATCTTGCGTAATATTATTTTTAGCAAATGAGGCCGTATTCGTTCCACCGCAATAAATACCTGTTTTACAGTTTTGAATTGTATTATTATACAAATACCCTGTTCCAGCATCAAATACGATAGCAGTATTAGTATATGAACCATTAACAAAATCATAAATAATATTATTAAGCAGATAATGAGTAGCATTAAAAGTTCTCAGCCAAAAGGCTTTAGTATTTTCAGTAGTACCTGAAAAACTGTTGCCGCGTATAATATTTTTGTAACTTCTTATCCATCCCACAGTTGCCGGTTGATATTTAATACCAAATCCCCAAGAACCATTTGCGACTTTAATCTGAACTCCTTCTATTTTAGCGTAAAGAGTACTTATATCAAAACCGGTTGTTGCGACTATTCTATATTTCGTATCATCCCACTTTCCTGCATGTCTTGCAGTTGCATCCGTATAAACATATACATAATTTGTCGCGCTTGTCGTCCAATTAGTATTTATTGTAGTCCCTGTTGAGTCCTGGAAGGCGAAACACACTGCAGACGCTATTGCCGTATCCCCTATACTTGAAAGCGTCACGGTTCTTGAGGCATCAGCAGTCTTCTGAACTATTTCTCCTGAAGAAAAAGTACCGACAATGTTCTTTATGAGAATCTGGCTGTTATTGGTAGTTTGGGATACATGGATACACGTCCCGGTAGCTCCTGAGGTCAGACCGGTAACAGCAGCTCCATCTTCTATAGTTGTACCGGAATTGGCAGATATTGAGAATACCTGAGTTGTAGAGGCAGTGAGATCACACCTGACTGCGGTTGACCAGGCATTTACTCCGGCATAATCACCGCCTGATGATTTTATATTACATTTGAATTCAGTTACGGCAAAAAGGCAGGAAGAAAAGGGGAGAAACACAAATAATACTAAAAGGAGGTGTGTTTTTATAATCATGTTTTGCAAAAGACCCTTAAAATCACCCATCATTTTTTTGGCAAAGCTCCCTGACATTACTGTCAGACTTATATCAAAACTAATATACACATGTATATTAGTAAATTCTGCTAACTTTGTCAAGAGGCTATAATGTATTACTATTTATACACTTTTGTTATTCAAAGTAAAACTCATAGGAATATCTATATTTTCAAGAGATGCTCCGTCTTTGCAGATATTATCCGGAAGAAATGTTGCAGTATTCCGCCCGGATCCGTTTTCGCCTCTTATAGTATTATAAGCACCGTATTTTCCTTCCCTTATAAAGATATTCTTTGTGAATTATGATATCCGCCGGAATCCCGTAATGGTCGAAAAGCACAACATTTTGGGTCGTGCTTACAACCATATTATTTTCTTTAGCCCATTCTTCAAAAACAGGTTTATTCTCTTCAGCAAACATTTGGGACAAAAAAGCGGTCAGCAAAACTATAACTGAAACTCTTGTTTCCATTCTTCTTTTCTCCTATTATTTAAACTGCGGCAAATAAGCTTTATGAACCTCATACATTTCTTTTAAGACTTTTTCAAGTGTATCAAGATCCTTAACCGAAGAATGCAGCATGGCAGCCTGGACTACCTTGTTTCTATCCCCTGTTAACGCCGCATCTACAGTCAGCTCCTGATGATCAAGCTGGCTCCTTACAACGGAATAGACAGACTTTGGAAACGCGCCTGCCGCCAGAGGAATCGCTCCATGAGCTCCGACAAAGCAGGAAACTTCAACAATCGCAGAGTCCGGAAGGTTGGATACGGCACCATTATTTATAACATTCCAAATATGCATCTCTTTCGCATCAGCAACCATCGCACGTATAACACTGATAGCCTGATCCCCATGCGCCGCATCCGAGGCATCCATCCGGCCCAAGTCCCCGTTATTTTCTTCGAGTTTTTCACTGATGAATTTTCTGATGTTTACAGCTCTATTTTTCAGCATTTGAGAACGGAATTCGTGACCGGGAGTTTTAAACATCTTCAGCGTAGTTTCAAGACAATAAAAATATCTGGCGTAATAAATAGACCCCGGAATAATCAAGAAGACGGCAGGCAAATTGCTGCATATCATCCATCTTGCTCTTATCTGCTTTTTTTATTAATTTATCCAGTCCGGCATAAATATCCTTTCCTTTGTAAAACATCTTCAATGTCCACGTGCAGTGATTTACCCCCTCCACATAGGTTTTTATCTCGCGGCTCTCTTCTACGGGAAGGCCGAGCAGTTTTGCAATATACCATTTAACGCCGAACACCCCGTCACAAAGCCCCAGTGTTTTTACCGGAGCAATTCTTCTTGCTGCATCACAAACAAAATTTGTAGGATTTGCATAATTTATCAGCCAGGCATCAGGACAGCTTTTTTCCATCTGTTTTACCAGCTTGACTATTTCCGGTATACATCTAAAAGCCATAAACATTCCGCCGACACCCGTTGTTTCCTGGCCAAGAATTCCATATTTCAAAGGAACCGTCTCATCCAGATATCTTCCGTCTAACCCGCCTGTCCTGAAAGTCGTTAAAACAAAATCAGCCCCGTCCAGGGCTTTCTTTAAATCCATAGTATCTTCGACTTTAAAAGGAACTTTCATATCTCTCATGACTATTCTTCCAAAATCCGCCATTGGTTTTAAATTCTCTTTATTAACATCATAAAGCATTATGGTAGATCCCTTAAAATCATCCTTGTACTTTACAAGAGTATTCAGCATTGAAACCGTATACACACTTCCCCCGCCGATTATTGCTAACTTTATTCCTGCCATAATTTAGATCCTCCTAACTATCAATTGTAGTTGCCCAATTCATTGGGCGTTTCTCTAAAACGCCTGATACCTTTTTGCCCTCCAATCTTTAAGGAGGGAATCAGGCAACTACTTTTTCATAAAATCCAAAACTACTTTACTTCAACTTCTTCTTTATCTGTGTACTCCAATTTACAACGTACTGTCCGGTTGGCATATTCATCCGTTATAAAAAGCAGGTCTTTCCATACTGCCATACCCGTAGGCCTTGTCAGAGGAATTTCCGGGTCAATTACTATATTTGTTCCCGCAAGTTTTTTATTTCCGCCGCCGCCTTTGCAGTCTTCATTGCCGTAAACTCCGACCCTGAGCATTAAATTACCCGCGGCATCCAGAGCTTTAACATTATAAACTGCCGCATCGTGGCACCATACTCTATCATCCTCATCTACCGAAATTTGAGCAGTGTGGCATTCATAATAGCCGCAAGACCAACCACCGGTACCGGAAATACCCGCATGCTCCCATTCAGTATCTGATTTACCCGGACTCTTTTGCCCGCCCTTTGGCGGAAATTTTACAAGCTTATCTTCAGTAGAATAACGCCACCTGGAAGGTTCTGACAAATTTTTATTTTCCCAATATTTTCTCACAAGAGGACTTCCATTGTGAGCATGAGCATCTACCGTATAAATACTTCCGTCTCTGGCTACAGCCACGCCATTAGAAGCCCCATGGCCATTATGATACCAGAACAGATATTTGTCACCGCGAAGCATAATATTAAATTCATCTATTAATTTTACTTTGCCTTTTTCTTTTAAATTACCGTCTTTATCGTAAACATCTATACGGCTTATAGTTATAGGCATATTTTTATTTACAAAAGGTTTCATCTCTTCCTGAGGCCTGTCATCAGAGGTAGTAATAGAAAGATAAATATCTTTATTCGGACCTATCCATAGTCCTCTGACCACTAAGACGTCAGGTTCAAGGGTTATCGAGTCTTTACTTCCAAATTTAATACGGTTACCCATGTGATCATATTTTTGTAAAATATCTTGTTTTCTCCAGTCTAATTGAACCCCCACATATAAATTACCTTCACTATCCAGGCAGCTTTGTCCGGATCCTTCCTGCCGTCCATAATTTCCGATAATCTTTTTACAATTTTTTCCATCCAGGTCACTGACGAAAACTGCATTTTCAACGGCACTTGTACAATAAAACTTCCCATCTCCCACACTCGGATATGTCGGAAAAGAAACGCTTAAATCTTTTTTTCCTTTAATAATTTGCAAATCAAAACTTTTCCCCGTATCTAAAGCTCTGACAAGAGTATCCTTACCCGCACCATTCATAACCCACACTATATTATTTACGGAATCAACTGCTATTTGGCTGATTTTTTCCGGAATATTACACTCATATACAACAGCTAGCGTCTCGGATGACTCTATTTTTTGAAGTTTACTTCCTTTACAAATATATACCGCTCCTGTTTTTAAATTGCAGCCCAGCTGACCGTTAATTTCTTTATTATTCTTGATTATTTTTCCGTTTTTATCAAAAATAGTTAAACCGGTTTTATCTGTCACCCAGATATTGCCGTTTGGCTGGACAGCGACTGAAACCGGCGCTTGCATCTTTATCATAAAATCACCGCTAAAACTTTTTACCGGCTCCAAAGTTTCCCCGTGTATATGAGACAATACATTAAGATCACGGTCAATAATATAAAAATCACGGTCGGGACCAATCGCCACACGAATATGTTTTGATTCACGTACTTTTAGGCCAACAGCCCAGGGGAATGTAATAGCAACTCCCTGGAAAGGAAAACCATCTTTCATAACCCAGAACTGAGGACCGCCCCAACACCAGTTTCCCAGAGCAACGCCATAAGGACTTATACCCATTCCTGTTGCTTGTGTATAAAAATAATAAGCCGCCGAATGGTTTATTGATATCGGAACGGTATTCCCTTCGTAGTCAGGAACTCCGGCAGGAACAGGGATTCCTCTGACAAATTTGCTATTGTAAAATTCTACCGTGCCTTTCAACGCGGGACTGTAAGGCCAATCTCTTCTTAAATATTTTCCGTCTTTATCAAAAACGCGCAAGCTTGAATCGTGCACACCTGAACTACCGGATATATACAACTCCCCTTTAGAATTTACCGCAATCGCACCAATAGCAATAAAAGCATCAGGATTGTACAATAAATATTTATCGAATTTTGCGTTCATACCAGCACCGACTGAAACTTTACACTTTTCCGTTACATTCTTCCCTTTATCATCATTTCCGTCCCACACAATGGTTTGAGAAAGAGATTTTGGATGAAAAGGCTTTGCCGCTTTATCACCGCCTACAAAACCGCTGGCTAAATGACGTACAACTTCACCTTTTTCATTAACAATTCGTACAGTAACATCGGTAGCCTTTTTAACACTAAATGACACCTCATACCCTTTATCGGATTTTTTAACTGACGGTTTGTCTTTTATAAGTTTTACGGAAGCGGACTTGCTTGATTGATCTGCTGATTTCTGAGCAAAAATACTTTCACCGCCGGCAACAAAAAAGGACATAAGAACTACCACTGTAAAAACCGTTATTTTTTTCCATATCATCATAGTTTACTCCTCCAGTAATGAAATATTCTCCTATTTATTTCTAATTATTCAGCAGGTTATTTAAAACCCGGATATTTCAAATCCTGCTTTAGTATACAAACAGATATGCTTTTCGTCAAGGGTACTATTACGGTTATTACTTGACTTATAGCGTGATATTTTTATCCAGGGCTTACTTTTGTCTGTATTTGGTGGGATTTAAACCGTACCTCTTTTTGAACAAACGGGAGAAATACGAAATACTTGAATATCCGGTTTTTCTTGTTATTTCTCCTATATGTATATACATTTTTTATTATTTTCCAGGCTGCTCTTTAAAAATTGCAAACCAAACATGGTTTTTCCGGTTCCTGAATGGCCTTCGATAAGAGTAATACTACCCTCAATAATTCCGCCACGCAGCATTTTGTCCAAACCGGGAATCCCAGATCTTATTCTATTTAGTTTGTCCATTTTTATCACCTTAATAATAATAGTATGAAATAAATAATTGATTTTGGGAAGAGATGATTATTCCGTGCGATGCCAAAAGTCTTAAACCTATCGTAGCTGCTCTACTCCCTGCATAAAGTCAGTTTCAATCTGCCTATTCCTCAACTACGACGCCTTCCATTTCAGCAACCAGATCTGTTATCATCTTCGAAAATGCCTGAGTATAAGAAGAACCGGGGTCTGTTGCAAGGTATACAGATAAATTATCAAGAAACTTTTCAGCATTGTCATATTTACTGAGTATCCTGTAATTTGTCAGATAAATATTCATCGGCATATGCTGAGGGGGGGTCCTTCTGAAACTATTTGCATATATAACTCTGGCGCTGCTCGAATTAAGAACTTCATCTGAAAGTTTTTTTGTCAGCGCATCCGCTACGACATTACTATCAATGCAATGATAAAGACTTCCAACAATAGTTGGCGCAGTCGCATAAAGACCTGTATTATAGTTATTGGTGTTAAACTCCGGACGGAATCCGCTAGCCATACCAAGCATTCCCAATCTGTCAGAATCAGAAGTCGATACGGGAGGCGGTTCTCTTAAAGAATGATATATCGCAACTTTATTTAATGTAACGCTGGCTCCTATGCCCGGGAAAAACATACTGCTTGGCGTTGTTCCGGAGACCCCCAGCGAAAAATCATAAAAAAGAATTCCGCTGGTAATTATACCAACAGGATTTGCATCTTTCGAATCTTCAACAAGGTTTGGATCTTTTGGAATCCACCACTTACTTATATCATTCGGATCCAGCTGCGCCGCATTTATCGGACCGACATACAAGTCCTTAGTACATACAATAGTAACAGGAACTTTTGGAGTGCCCCAAACGACCAAAGGAACTTCGGAAAAGATAACACCATACTTTTGCCTGTCTATCGGAATAATACTACTTTTGTATTTTGGATCCCTCGGACAGTTTGCCTCGGTTATAGTATTTAAATCAAGCTTTACTACCTTCTGTTTATCACTTATCCAGGCTTCAACCCCCTGGGAAACATCAAAATCATGGCTATATACAATTTCTATTATATGATCTTTATCAGCATCCAGACACTTTCCACCAGGAATCGAGGAAGAACCAAGTTTTATTGTTCCTGCTGCATAATCAACTTCATAGTAATGATCAACCGGGTGAGTAACTAAAGTGCTTCCTGTTGCACTCAAATCATTATCCGGAGCTTGAGTCCATAAAAACTCGCTTGCCCCCCCGACATCATATACCAAAACCGGATGCTGGCTGGGTTCATTTACTATCCCTTTTCCTATTGGATACCCCATAAGCGCAAGAGGACTTATGACTTTGTTTTGCACCGATAAGACAGTTGCGCCTGATAAGACTGTTGCGCCTACTGAATGGCCTGGGATGCCTCTTTGTTTCCTGCCTCTCCAATCATTTGGGGAAGCAGTTCCCCAATAACCCGGAGGGGATTTAAACTCAAAGGTATCTATAAACGTAGGAAAATTTAGTTTAATCTTTTTGCCTGACCTGTCAATCGTAAAACTGTTATACGTCCCCTGTACAGGCCCAACCGGTCCGAGAAAAACACTCCGTGTGGCTTTTAATTTCAAAAACAAAAGCTTGATATAATTCATATCTCTTTCAGCCGGTACCGGTATATCCGCGCCGTTCAGACCAAAATTTACACTATCTGCTATCTTCTCCCTGTGCGGTGCGTCTTCGGCGGTGCCAATACCATATCCGCCTCCAACGACACCCCCTGCTCCGTAAGGGTCAATTGTATACATCATTTCATTTGTAATATTCGCAACCGTACCTTTCGGATTATCCCAGGTAATATTCCAATCCGGATCTATGACACTCCTATAACTGTCATACGTTATTTCGTTTACTTTGGGAAGTTTAATCTCCCTGCCGCCGGTATCTTTGTCATCTATCAGGTTGTATTCATACTTACTTCCATCCGCTCTTTCCTTTTTTACTACCAGGTCGTCACCAAATTGATTTGCATTATATGGCCATATCGCGCCATGTGTCGAAATCCATCCGGGCCAGCCGCCTGATTGCGGACCTACAGGAGTAACATAATATTTAGCCGTATAATTACTAATATCAAATAAAAATGGTACCGGTATTGTACCTTCTCCAACCATTAAAAAATTATCAATAGAGTCAGGCTCCGAATGACCAGGAGTCCAATCCGCAGCATTGTAAAGTTTGCCTGAAACTTCCAGGGCCGGACCGTATTCATCTTTTGATTTAACAAAAAATTCATTACCCCAGGATCTTCCGATTATACAATCACCATTAACATGTACAGGACCCGCAAACGGTGTTCTATAATATGGACGGGTAACTCCGATATCACTGAAATGCAGATAGTCTGTCGAGGTATTCATCGAAACTTCCGCTATCAGCGCATATTTTGAAATATTCGTTACATCCGTACTTTCAAGCGGATATTGACCTACCGATACAGCTAAGGTATTATGATAACCGCGTCCTATAAGTGTCGCGCTTCCTACTCTGTACTTACCCCCTCCAAATTCCTTTTCACCGCTATACTGTTCGTAAAGATTATAGTATTGTCTCAAATTATATATTAATTCCGCGATACCTGCTTTTGCTATCCAGAATGCTTTTTGCCTTTCACTGTCTTTTTGCAGCAATTTAATATTCCCAACAGTCATTGTAAGGAATATTCCCCCCAATAACGTTACCACCGTAAGCAAAAACATTGACAAAATCAAAATCGAACCTTTTCGTTTACTCATATTACCTCACTGAATCAAAAAAATAACAAGCCGGCTTTAATAATACATGCCGGAACAGCTTATATTTCTTTATTTATTATATATCGGATTTATGTCATTGTCAACTGGTACTTGCCGTTTTGCCCGGAGGTTGTTTCTTCCTATGAAAACGTAAACTGTATGCAGAAAAAACATACCTCACAACCCCTCAAATTAAAACATTTTGATAAGGCGAATTACAACAGGGCCAAATATCACGATAAATATAACAGGGAAAATAAATAAAACAAGAGGCAGCATAAGTTTCACCGGAGCCTGCATAGCCTGCTTTTCAATTCTTTGTACTCTTTTAGTACGAATTTGACGGGTTTGAAGCCTTAGAGTTCCGGCAATACTTGTCCCCAGTCTTTCCGATTGGATTATAGAAGAAATAAAAGATGAGAAATCAGACATGTTGACCCGCAAAGACATGTCTTTCAGCGCATCTCCCCTTTGTCTTCCGATTTTTACATCCTTGAGGTAGTTCTCAAACTCCTCTCTTAACACCGAGATCCTCGCTTTTGAAACATACTTTATTATGGCATTATCAAAGGTAAGACCGGCCTCAACACATACGGTAATAATATCCAGGGCAAAAGGTAATTCTTTGAATATTTGTTTCTCGTAATTATCTTTATTACTTTTAATTTTGATATCAGGGTATACAAACAATCCGAGAGTAACTCCGACAGTATAAATATTTACGGAATCAAAGAGCAGAAAAACAACAAGGAATCCGGAGAGAGCCATAAGTTCTTTATAAGCCAAAAATTCATCAGGATTATATTTTTTATCAGATTTACACTCTATCAGCTTTCTTCTAATTTTCCCGCGATATTTTTCTACCGGCAGGTAAGAATTGAGAGCTGCAATAGTTTTCACTATAAACTTTAACAACTCTGAAATACCGGAAGTTTTGACACCTCCGGTACCGGCAACTCTCCTGCTAACAAGTATAGTGTTATAACCAAACTGAAGATGCCTTATCACAAGAAATATTGCCGCTGAAAATATTATTGTCACCGCAATTACCATTTTTCCGCCTAAATTTTGAAGTGATTCCACTGATTTCCGGTCAAAAGTCTATTTTAGTGATTTTTCTGATGAAAAACGCGCCGATCAGTTCCATTGTCAGGGCTGCTATCATTAATAACATTCCCAAAACTGTATTAAACATTGGAAGAATTAAATCCCTGTCAATCAAAGAAAGAAAAAACAACAAAACAAACGGGAGAGCTCCGACAATAATACCTGAAAGTTTTCCCTGAGAAGTCAAGGTCTTTATCTGCCCCTCCAACCTGGCATTTTCCCTCATATTTTCTGAGACTTTCGATAATACTTCAGCCAGATTGCCTCCGGCTTCTCTTGAGATTATTACAGAAGTTACGAACAACTCCAGATTATCATCTTTATGCTTTTGACTTAACTCAATGAGAGCCTTTTCAACATTAGAGCCCAGCATTATTTTATCCTGTACTTCTTTAAACTCTCCGGCCAACGGTTGCGGCAGTTCTTTAACGAGATATGCCACCGCCTGTTGAAAGGTCATGCCCGAACGAAGTGAACCCGCAATTAATTCCACCCCGTCAAGTAATTGACTTCTAAATTTATCATTGATCAGCTGTTTTTTCCGGTACTCAAGGAATTTCGGCAGGCCAAAAACTAAAGCGGAAATAATGAAAGCAAAAAGCAGATTAGAAATTAATAATAATCCGAAAAATAAAGCTACAGACACGTATATTAATGATCTCCCCTTGAGTATCATAATACATAATATCGAAGTTCATACTAGAAGTCAATATTATTTTTGTTACGGGTGAAAACAAGAACAAACTCGAAATTCTAAAAACCAAAAGCTGTAAATCAACAGGCAGAAACAAGAACACCAGACTGGATCCCGTGTCCTGGCACGGGATGACAGAAAATAGTATTTTCTGTTTTTGCCAAGCCTCTAAGCCTCAAACCATCCAACCTTCGGAGCCTTCGGCTCCCTATCCCAGTTTCTTCCTGAATCTCATCGAGCTTAAAGTAAATATAACTACACCAAAAATAATAAGCGCTGCTATCTCCGGCCAAAGTATTTCAATACCGTTACCTTTAAGGATTATTCCTCTGATTATAGTTAAAAAGTACCTTAAGGGTATTAAATAAGTCAGATATTGGGCCGGCTCCGGCATATTTGTAACAGGGAAAACAAATCCCGAAAGGATCATTGCGGGAAAGATGAACATGAAGGTTGTTAACATCGCCTGCTGCTGTGTCCTGGAAATAGTGGAGATAAATAGACCTATACCCAGCGTACTCATGATGAATATAAGGGAGCATACGGCAAGAAGCCAAACACTGCCAAGAATCGGAATATTAAAGACGACAATACCTCCGGTTATTACCAATACTACATCTACCATCCCTATTATAACAAAAGGAAGCGTCTTCCCGAGTATTATTTCGTAGGGTTTCAACGGCGACACGACAAGTTGCTCAAGCGTCCCATTTTCTTTCTCTTTTGTAATAGACATCGAAGTTAAAAGCATCGTCATAAGCGTAAGAATTAACGCCATAACACCGGGAACCATATAATTCGCGCTTTTTAACTCCGGGTTGTACATTATTTTTACTTCAGGACTTACCCGGGGAAATGAGATGCTTTTCCCAAGTAAACCGGCCCGGCTATTCATTATTTTGTCCCTGATCTCTTTGTTTTTTCTTTGAACAATCTCATTTAAATAATTAAGTCCTATGCCTGTAAGTGTTGCATCGCTCCCGTCCGCTATTACTTGAAAAGACGCTTTTTTATTCATCTTGATGTTCTTACTGTAGTTTGGCGGTACATACAAGACAAAATCCGCTTTTCCTGATCTTAAAGCTTCTTCAATCTCACTTTCTTTTTCAACACCCTGTTTTAAGTCAAAATATCCGCTATTTAAAGCGGCTCCCACCAGTTCCCTGCTTTCAACAGAGTTATCACGGTCTATAACCGCAAGATAAATATGCTTTACATCTGTTGTAACGGCATAACCAAGAAGAATGAGCTGAATTACGGGAGCTACAAAGATAACAGGAAGCATCTTTTTATCCCTGAACGTCTGAATAAACTCTTTTTTTGCAAGATTAAATATTTTTTTCATCTACACTCTCATCCTTAAAATGAATTATAACTATTCAAATCAAAACTTTTTAAAACCTATATTCCTGTTTGATAATCAGTGGAATCCAATAGTTTTGCAATCTCTTCAAAAGATCCACCCGATATAATTGGTGGAAGCGGAATCGAACCCGAAATTCCTTGTTTCTGATTTCGGGTCTCACTTTAATTTCTTTTTGAAATTCTTTGAGGCAATTAACATAAACAGAAAACCAAATACCGTCAATACAACAAGTTCTCCAAAAAGAACGACCAACCCGCTGCCTTTCAGGAAGATCCCGCGAAGCACCAGAAGGAAATACTTGGCCGGAACAATAACAGTAACCGCCTGAATAATCACAGGCATGCTTTTGACCGGGAACATGAAACCCGAAAGTATAAATACAGGAAGAAAGGAAATCAGCATGGCTACCTGATTGGCAACTTGCTGGGTATTTGCCAGAGCCGATACTACAAGCCCTATTCCCAGTCCTGAGAAAGCAAATATTCCGGTCATGAAAAACAGCAAAATAATATTTCCTTTAAGCGGAACCCCAAAGACGAGAGTACCGACAAGAACGACCAGAAACATATCAAACATTCCAAGGACCCAATACGGTATTATTTTCCCTATTATAACTTCATGCGGTTTAACAGGAGTGACTATAAGCTGTTCAAAGGTCCCTTTTTCTTTTTCCCGAACAATAGTCAAAGAAGTAAGGATACCCATTATAACGCTCATTATAACGGCTATCAACCCCGGAATAATAAAATTCCTGCTCTTCATCTCCTGATTGTAAAATATTTTAATATTTGATTCTATTCCCGGAGTCTGCTTAATTTTTGCCAGTCCATTTTTATTAAGAGTTTCTACGGTAAGCTTAGCCGTATAGAGAAAAGAGATACCCCTTACGTAACCGACTGCAATATTCGTACTATTGGTATCCGCACCGTCCACCACCACTTGTATTTTAGTCTCTTTATTTTTTATAAGTTTATCTGAAAACCCGGCAGGAATAATAAGACCTGCCTTTGCCTCTCCCTTATCTAAAGAAAGCACCAGATCATTTTCCCTGTCTGTATAACTGATAATATTAAAGTAGCCGCTTGCCGTGAATCCGGAAATGTACTCTCTGCTCTTTGCCGTCTTATCATGATTACACACTACTATTTTTACGTTATCTATATCCATATTTATGGCGTAACCGAAAAGAACTATAAATATCATAGGCATACCAATCGCCATAAACAAAGATCTGGGATCCCTTATAATATGAAGAATCTCTTTTTTCATTATGGCATATATTTTAGAATTCATCTTACTATTGAGCTCCTAAATATTAATCACTAAAAATATAATCAATTACTAAGATCTAAGCACTAAATTCTAAACAATTACTAAATACTAAATTCTAATAACTAAACTAAATCATTGTAATTATTTTAATAAACTTCCTTACGTTTAGTGCTTTAATCTTAGTCATTGCTTTTCTTAGTGCTTAGTGCTTTAATCTTAGTCATTGCTTTTCTTAGTGCTTAGTGCTTTAATCTTAGTCATTGTTTTTCAGTGTATTTCCTAATTGAATTAACAAAAAGTTCTTCCAGACTGTCTGTATTATTAGCTGCTTTAAGCTCCGCGGGGCTTCCCATTGCAATAATATCTCCGGTATAAACGAGCGCAAGACGGTTACAATTTTCCACCTCATCCATATAATGCGTGGTTACAAATACCGTTGTACCTTCTTCTGCCAACTTTCGAATTAGTCTCCAGAAATCCCTGCGGGATAAAGGATCTACCCCGGCCGTAGGTTCATCCAGAAAAAGTACTTTTGGCCTGTGAATAATCGAACAACCAAGAGCCAGCCTCTGTCTCCAGCCGCCTGACAATAATGAAGTAATGATCTTTTCTCGCCCCTTAAGTCCTGCCATCTCAAGTATCTCAGTTTTCCGGGCAGCAAATTCTCCTGAGGCAACATTATGAATACCCGCAAAAAATTCTATATTTTCTTCCACAGTCAAATCGTTATACAAGGAGAACTTTTGCGACATGTAACCTATTATTTCTTTTATCTTATCGGACGCCGTATCCACGTCAAAACCTTCAACGGTCGCGCTTCCTTTTGTAGGAGCCAAAATACCGCAAAGAATTCTTATGGTTGTGGATTTACCGGCTCCGTTTGGACCTATAAAACCAAATATTTCTCCGCGTCTAACTTGAAAACTTATACTATTAACGGCAATAAAGCTTCCAAAGGTCTTAGTAAGCTTATTTGCTTCTACTGAAAATATACCGTTTTCAATCATTTCTCCAGTCCTTGTATTTTCTCTATGAAATACTCTTCAAAAGAGCCGGGTTTTTCTTTTGGTTTCTCTTCCGAGATAAACTTCCCTTTATATATCAAGGCCACCCTGTCAAAACGGTTAACTTCATCCATGTAATTAGTAGTCACAAGTATAGTTATCCCGGAAATTTTATTTAATTCTTCAAGCATTTCCCATAACTCCTGTCTGGAAAGAGGGTCCACACCGATAGTCGGTTCGTCCAGTATTAATATTTTAGGGAAATTTATCAGAGCACAGGTTAAAGCAAGTTTCTTCTGCATTCCGCCTGACAAAAACTGAGCCTGACGGTCTTTGAATTTTTCAAGATGGCTGAATTTATAAAGCTCTGCTATTCTTTCAGCTCTTGCCTTTTTTTTAATACCGTAAATATCTGCAAAAAAATTAATGTTTTCCTCTACAGAAAGGTCTTCATACAGGGAGAATCTTTGCGGCATATACCCTATAAGATTTCTTGCTTCTTCCAGGTTTTTTTTAATATCTATCCCTGAAATAGAAACCTCTCCGGAGGTTACATCAATTATTCCGGAGACTAACCTTACAGTAGTAGTCTTACCCGCTCCGTCCGGACCCACGATACCGTATATTTCCCCTTCCTCTACAGAGAAGGAAACCTTATCTATAACTTTGATTCCGGAGTAATCCTTTATAATGTCTTTAACTTCAATTATCTTTGACATTTATTACCGCATCCGCAGGCATTCCCGGTTTTAGTTCGTCCTTTACATTATCAAGGAGTATTTTTACCGCAAAAACCAATCTTGTCCGTTCATCTTTAGTCTGAATATTTTTTGGTGTAAACTCCGACTGCGAGGCAATATTCACTACTTTCCCTTCATACTTTTTCCCCGGAAACGAATCATTTGTTACTTCAGCTTTCTGTCCGAGTTTTACTTTACCTAGTTCCGTCTCTGCAATATAAATTTTTAAATATGGCTTTTCTGTGTTCCCGACAGTTGCAACTGCCATTCCGGGGCTAAGCATCTCGCCTTCTTCTGCATTCTTACTCAGTATCACACCGTCTATCGGTGACTTTAGATAACAATTATCGATCATAGCTGAAATATAGGAAACCTGAGCTTCTGTCTGGTTTTTCTGTTCTGTACTTGATTTAAGTTGGGACTCAAGAACTTTGTATTGGGTCTCAAGCTGGTCAAACTGTTGCTTGGAAGCGGAACCGGCCTTTAATAGCTCTCCTGCTCTCTTATAATTATCCTCAGCATTCTTGTACTGCGCCCTTATCTGTACCATAACCTCAGAAGCACCATTCAGGGAGGCTTTGGCTTGTTTAAGCTGAGCATTTAATTCATCGTGCGCCAGTTCAGCTACAAGACCGCCCCTGTTAATCCTTCCTCCTTCTTCCACCGTCATCTTTTCAATCTTCCCCATTATCTTGGATGAGATGTCAACCTGCGTTACCTCAATGGTTCCGGAACCGGAAAGACCGTTACGCCTTGAATTATTTATACCGCTGATTACGAAATAAGCGGAAATACCTAAAACCAGAACTATTGGAACTATTATCCTGCGTTTATCCATAAAACCCCCTTTAAAATCAATTACTAAGATTTAAGCACTAAATTCTAAACAATTACTAAATGCTAAATTCTAACAACTAAACTAATAAAATCAATTACTAAGATCTAAGCACTAAATTCTAAACAATCACTAATACTTAATAATTAAATCTTAAAATAAATCATTGTAATTATATTAATAAACTTCCTTACGTTTAGTGCTTAGTGCTTTAATCTTAGTCATTGCTTTTCTTAGTGCTTAGTGCTTAATTCTTAGTTATTGTTTAGTATTTAGTGCTTTAATCTTAGTCATTGCTTTACCGTAGTTCTCCTGTTGCTTTCAAAAACGCGGCTTTCGCTATCGTCAGATCGTACAGTGCCTGCAGGTATGCAGTTCTGGCCGTAAGAAGGCTCAGGTGCGCATCCATTACGTCATAATTAGTATTTATACCGCTCGTATAGCTGGCTTCTGCTATTTTGTAATACTCCTCCGCCTGCTTTACGCTGTCTGACTGAGAGAGTATCCTTTCATTTGCTTCGTTCATGTTCAAAACCGCCTGTTTAACCTCTAGCTCTATCATATTTTCTATCTGCGCTTTTGCAAGCTCAGAGGACTTTACCGCGGCTTCACCCTGTTTATATTTCCCGGCCGTAGAAAAGCCGTCAAAAAGAGGAATTGTAAGGAACACACCTGCATTCCAGCTCTCCACCCAGGCAAGCTGGGAATAATACGGATTTTGATAATTATAGCTCAAAGCACCCGTAAGCAAGGGTTTATCCTGCGTGGCGGTTAAAGCAAGAGAGGCTTCTGTAATCTCTTTTCTCGCTTTTGCCTTCTTAAGCTCTACCCTGTCTGAAAGAGCTTTTTTAAGTGCAGGCTCAAAGCTCTCAGCTTTAAATTCAACACCTTCGACTTCTTTAAAATCTCCTTCTACTTTTATTTCCTGCGCCAGAGGAACTCCCAGAAGATTTTTAAGGTTCTGCTGCGCCAGCTCATAATTATTTCTGCTTTTCGCAAGGAGCGGTTTAATATTCGAACCCCTCACTTTTGCCCGGAGCGAGTCAAAAGAAGAGCCGGCTCCGGCTTTTAACCGCGAGTCCGCCATTTTAATATTTTCTTCAGATAATGTATATGACTCCTCGTTGGTCTCCAGTATTTTTTTCGAAAGGATAACGGAATAAAATGCCTGGTTGAGATTAAAAAGCGCCTGTGCTTTCACTTGTTCAAGTTCCAGCCTTCCGGCTTCCAGTCCTTTCCCGGCAACTTCGGGAGCTAAAAACATTCTTCCCCAGTCAAAGATGGTTTGATTTAACGATGCTTTAAATATCCAGTTGTCACTCGCACCAAATTGTATGGCTCTGTTTATAGGAGCCGGCATCTGGATAACAGGGACATTAGAGATGTAGTTATAACCTCCGGATAAAGAAAGCTTGGGCAAATATCCGGAAGATGCATCCGTAAATTTCCCCTCAGCATCAAGAACGCTTTGTTTTGCCAGAAGAATCTCGCGGTTCTTCTCAAAGAGAATATTTTTTGCTGCGTTATAATCCCAAGGCAACGTCCCTGCCCAGGCCGCAACCAGCATTATTAACACCATTAAAACAGCTTTCATAATTATACCTCCTGATTGAGAGATCATAAATTAAAGTAACGTCTTTTGTGTTTTGTTATTTTCACTTGCCTTTTTAAGTTCTTTTAGATTCTTTCTGCCTTTATCCGTAAGAACACCCTGAAACATCATGGTAATTATTACATCAAATACTTCTCCGACGCTGTATTCCATCTCGGAAAGCACTTGAGGGTTTATGACATTTTCAATTGCTGCAAGATAAATAATAATAACAAGTTTTTTGTCCAGGTCTGACCTTATTACTCCACTCTCAATACCTTCATCAACAACTTGTGTAAAATACTTAAGTACAAGATTCTTTCTCTTAGCACTGACCTCTTCCCAAAGTTCAGGAGCATTTTTTTTCATATCGCGGATAAAGACAGGCGTAATCTTTAAAGTACTTGCTATCAGGGTTTCACTTAGCCTCTTAAATCTTTCCATTAAGGGTGTCTTTCTGTCTGCAAGTATTTTTGAAACTTTTGCTTCTGTCATATTTATTTGAGAAAATATTGCAACGCGCAGCAGGGTCTTTTTATCCGTGAATATTTTATAAAATGTCTTCTTGCTCATTCCAAATTCCGAGGAAATATCCTCCACTGTCGTACCGGAAAACCCGGAAGAAAGGAAAAGCTCTCTGGAAATATTGATTATTTTCTCTTTAATATTCACTTGTACACTCCGGAAACTATATCGGTACTCCTAGTTTCCATTATAACAAGAGTTGCTCTTTTTGTCAACAGGGAAACATATTTCACCAAAGACTTACTCTATCTGTTTACAAGACTTTTCACTACATCATAAACTTGTTCTACGCTCACATTGTTCATGCATTTCAGATCAGCGCAGGCAGTTTTTTCACATCCTAAACAATCGAGCTTTGCAGATACGCTTATATTATTAGTATAGTCTTTTGGAGTTATCGCACTGTTATTTGTCGGCCCTATTATTGTAACTATCTTTTTGTTCAGCCCTACAGCTATATGCCTGATAAAACCGTCGTTAGTAACCAGCAGCTGTAATCTGGATACTATTTCTGCTATCTTTTTAATATCCGGCTGGGCCAGGATCAGATACTTCCCTGCCGGATTTATTTTATTAAGTTCATCAATTTCTTTTTGTCCTCCACCCAGAAGGGCAACAGTATATCCTTCATTAACAAGCTTATCCGTTAGTTTTAAATATTTTTCAACTGTCCATCTTTTAGTACGCCATGTCCCGAATATATTCACCCCGATTATTTTTTTCCCTGAAAGATCATTCTCGTTAAATATATTATCTATTTCTTTTTTATCAGATTCTCCGACATTAATACTGAATCTTTTATTCCCGGTCTCACAACCCGCTACTCTTACGATACTCAGCATAACATCAGAAATATATGTATCAAGAGGGGCTACGCCTGCTCTCATATTGTAAAAATACTTTCTTATTCTCCAGGAACCGCCGACCCTGTATTTTGCCCCGCTTAGAAATGAAATAAGCGCGCTTCTCATATTTCCAAAAAGATCAATTACCATTTCCGGACGCAAATCCATTATCCTTTCTATTAAATCCAGGTCTCTTATTAATGGTTTTCCCTTATTTTTATCAAAACAAATAATTTCATCAACTAGATCAAGTCCCGACAGTATATCCTCTGCTTCCTTATTGACAAGCATATATATTTTGCTCTTTGGATATTTTTCACGGACAGCCCTTAACGCAGACTGGGTCAAAAGAATATCCCCAAGCGCTTTGAACCTTATTATAACTATCTTTTTTATTTCTTCTTCAACTATCTGCAAAGCTTAAATACCCCCCTTATTATTCTTCTTATCTTTTCTGTCAAGCAGTTCAATAACTGAATTAAATACTCTTTCTCCGGTTATTTCAGTCATACATTTTGGGGAAGCACAGTCACTGCTTTTGCATACTTCACAACCGGTATTATTATCTATTACTTTAAACTTTGGATCTTTGTAGGGGAACCATAAATACGACTCGTCATACCTGTAAATACCCACAGTAGGGATATTTAAAGCGGCGGACATATGCACGGGACCGTGGTTATTTGTCACAAAGCAATCACAAATACTCATAACCGCTAAATCTTCGCGAATACTCCGGGTACTGACTATCACCGGTTTATTTTTCATTGCTTTTACAACCTCATCATTAACAACCTTATCTAAAGGTCCGCCAAAAAGCAGAACTTTGTTACCGGAGGTTATCAATCTGTCGGAAAGCTCTGCATATTTTTCTTTAGGCCAGGTAAACGATTCACCCCGCCTGCATCCCGGATGAATACCTATAATATTTGACGACTCCGGAAGGGAATGATCCTTCTTAAAAGCTTCCCCAAAGGCCTTTTCACTTTCAGACAAATATAACTTTGTTTCCCTTTCGCTCTTTTCTATCCCAAACATCCTGACAGCATCTTCATAGGCATCTATAGAATCACTCTTTAGGGAAGGATCAATAATATCCTTTCTTTCAATGAAAGTATTGTAACAAAAAGCCCTGCCGCGGATATTCCAGCCAATCCTGTATTCTGCTCCGGAAAGAAATGTCAGCAGGGCACTTCTTGGATTCCCAAATACATCTATCACAGCATCGTAACGTTTTTTTCTTATTTTCAATATATTCTTAAAAGTAAACAGGTTCCCTTTTTCCGCCTCTATCATATTATTTATGTCAGGGTTATTTTCCAGCATTTTTAGCGGTATCTTTTCCGCGAGATAATCCAGCTTCATTTCCGGGAATCTCTTTTTAAGGTCTCTAATAATGGCAGTAGAAATTATGACATCTCCAATGAATCGCAATCTTACGAAAAGCACCTTTTTTATATCCTCTGTTTTAAGAAGTTTCACTTTTTAATGTCCTTCAATATCCATTTTACCGCTTCCATCAAATCCTGAGCTATATAATCCGGCTGACATGAAATATCCTTCTTTTCTACTTTGCCGTAACCGGTAAGGACCAAAACACTCTTTCCTCCCGCTTTCCGCCCCATCTTAATATCGCAGACTTTATCACCGACAAAATATGAATGTTCCGTATCAATATTCAGTTCCTTACCTGCTTTTTCTATCATACCGAGCTGTGGCTTTCTGCAAGCGCACTTATCTTTTGGAGTATGGGGACAAAAGTAAACACAGTCAATGACCGCACCGGCTTCTTTCTTTAGCATTTTCGCCAATTTTAAATGAATATTATTAAGCGTTTCAATTGTAAACATTCCACGGCCTATACCTGACTGGTTAGTCACGACTACTACAGGGATCCCTGCATCATTTAATTCTTTTATTGCTTTTGCCGACTTGGAGTAAAGTTCCAGCTGTTTGGGATCAGAAAGATATTCTTTCTCAATATTAATAGTCCCATCCCTGTCTAAAAATACTCCCGCCTTATTCATCATGTCTTCTTCTCCAGGCTCTACAAGCTTCCCTAAAGCCCCTGAACCAAATATACCATGGGGCAATTTTTCTTTTAAAATCAACAAGACTATCGGTAGGTTTAATAAATACTCTTCGTATTTCAAAATAATCCTGAAGAACAGTGCGTTTGGAGGAAGCTATTGCAATCCCGAACATATATCCGGCTTTGGAGGCACAACTCTTCACATTTTCATTATAATTTCCGTAAGGATAAAAAACAGCCCGCACCTTTTTTCCTGTAATACTTTCCAGAGTATTTTTTGAGTTTACCAGGTCTCTTTCAGCATCCTGAACACTACACATTGCAAGATAGGCATGATTTTCGGTGTGTGATTCAAAAGATACTAATGTTCCCGTATATTTTTGTATTTGTTCTTCTGAAATGGTCAAAGAACCGTCAATTTCCTTTTCCCAATTGCTCTTTTTACCGATACATCCGGTTACTACTGAAAACACACTTTTTAGTTTTCGTAAAGCAAGTATGGGGATAACATTATTTATAGTTTCCAAATAAGCATCATCAAAGGTTATCATAACAGGTTTCTCAGGAGACTCTTTTTGACCCTTAAGTATATTCTCTAAATCTTCAAAGTTCAAACAGGTATAACCCCTTTTAACCAGGATATCCATTTGTTTTTCAAACTGAATTGTCTCTACGTGAAAATTATTCCATTTTTTTGCCGTTTTTTTATCTATAACATTATGATACATCAAGACAGGCAAGTATCTTAACTTCTCCATTTAATTTCCTTTTTGTCAAATTTATACATTTCATAGAGCTTAAGTTCAGAAGAGAACACATAAAAGGCAGAGAAAGAGTGAAACAGCAAACCCCGTATGCCGTCTAATATTCCCAGTTTTACTATATAATATTTTAAAAATCTTATCGTCGGACGGATAAACACTCCGTACCAACTTGGTTTTTTATTCCTCCGAAATCGGCCTGAAGCTTCAAGATATGTATAGGAATTGAATTTATGGAAATATGCAGAAACCGAAGTATAGGAATAATGCAATACAGGATTTTTTAATTTAAAAACCATACCTTTGCCGATACTCACTGTTTCATGGACTTCTTTAATACCATAAGAAAACCTGCCTTTGCTTTTTTTAAACATCCTCAAATGGTAATCAGGATATTGACCGCCATACCTGAGCCATCTTCCCAGGAAAAAGTTCTTTATTGGGAATAAATATCCTTCTTTATCAAAATTCAAGGACTTAATTTCCTGTTTTAGCTCTTCCGATACTCTCTCATCAGCATCAAGACTCAGGATCCATTCATTTTTTGCCTTTGAGATGCCATAATTTTTCTGCGAGGCATAACCGTCCCATCTTCGTGTAAATATCTTTTTTGTATACCTTTTGGCTAAATATACTGTTTTATCACTGCTCTCTGAATCGACAATAATAATTTCATCCACAAAATCAAGCGTCTGCAGACAGTCAATAATATTATGTTCTTCATTCTTCGTTATAATAACAGCACTTATATTTGCAATCATTTAACCGCCTTTAAAACAACCTGTAGCACTTGATTCACTGTTATCGCATCAAGACACAGAGGCATATTGCAGTCATTTTTCCAGCAAGGCTTGCAATTCACATCAGCGCTAAGCGTATAATGCTTATCTTTAGAATTGTACGGATTAAATATTTGAGACTCTTCCGGTCCCACAATAGATATCGAAGGAACTCCAAGAGCAACGGCAGCATGCAGCAATCCTGAGTCATTTCCTATGAAGAGATTGAAGCCGGACAAGAGAGCCATAACTTTTCTCAAGTTTCGCTCACAAATCGTAAATGGTTTATTTTTCATTAATTTTATTACTTGTTCTAAAGCTTCAGGATTTTGAGGATCTTCAATAAATATTATTTTAAAACGTTCTTTTATCAATTTGTCTGCAAGATCCGCAAACCGTTCTTTAAACCACATTTTATTCTGCCTGCTGGCAGAAACATTTATCCCGATTATTTTATCACGTATTGAAAATCCAAATTTCCTGATATTAATCAGCTCGTTTTTCAAAAGTTTAACTTCCACTTTCCTTGTTTTAACCGGTATCCCTATTGCCCTCAAACAATCCAGATCTCTGTCAATTGCATCTTCATATTCTTCAGGTTTTCTCACTCTAAAACTGCTGAAATAATTTTTCCCGTTATGATTATTTACAACCTTATAGTCAGCTCCGGAAGCCGCAGCCAGCAATGCTGTTCTTAAACTTGCTTGCGGGCATAAAACCAAATCAAATTTACCGGCTTTAAATATTTTAAAAAAAGCATCAAAAATACCGTCAAAAGTTATAATTGCTTTAATGTTAGGATTGTTTTTAATAATTTCCCTGTTGGCCGGATATACAGCACATGTAATCGCTGCATCTTTATAGTACCTTTTAAGATTTGCCAAAAGCGGCGTCATAAGAACTGTATCACCTATACCCCTTAGCTTTATTACAAGAATTTTTCTAATATCCATTTTCTTAAGCACCGGTTTCAACGGGAACTCAGCCTGAGAGTATTTTCTTATCGAACCGCTAAAGACAGCACTCTCATTTCCTTTTTGCCAGACATACCTTTTATAAATTCTTGTTTCCAAGTCAGATTCAGGAATCCAGATATCCTTATAGTTTTTTACAATTTTAACTTTTACACGATCCTGGATTACACCGGACAACTTAGTTCTCATCTCTATCTTCAGGGGAATAGATATTTCCTCATCAGCATTCAGGACAACAACCCAATCTGCCTTTGAAGTTTTAATCCCCTTTTGTATCATTTTCTCCCGGTTATCATCAAATATCAATACTTTAACTTCATATTTTTTCATAATTTTTCTTTTTATTTTTGAGGATGAACTTGTAACCATTATTATTTCACTCGTCCAGCCATATATTGTTTTCAGGCATCTCTCAATATTCTCTGTTTTATCTTTCATTACTATAACAGCTGATATTTTCATAGAAAACCCTTTATGCCGGTAAGAACCTCGGCTACTTCAATATCAGAGCAGCGTTTTGCCGATATTACCTGAAGCTTACTTTTATCCTGTGGAGTCCAATTGAGATGGTCATTTTCCCCGTACAAACCAACCAAGGGTACTTCCATAGCCATTGCAGCATGAGCCGGTCCGGTATTTCCGCAAACAAGCAATTTAAATCTTTTCATCAAAGAAGCTAACTGCAGGATATCAGTTTCACAAGCCATATAAGCGTTAGCTCCAATATTCTTTACAATTTTTTCCGCAATAGTCTTATCTGCTTTTCCCCACGACACAATTATCTTAGCATTATATTCCGATGTTAGAATTTTCCCAAGAGCAATATATTTTTCCAAAGGCCACTCCCGCCTTTTTCTTCCGGTGCCCGGATTAAAGCCTATAACTAGATCTGTTTTTCCTATACCAACACTTTTAAAATATTCTAAAGACTGCTCAACTTCCTTACTTTCCGGGTATAATCTGCTTTTTATTACACCGGTTCCAAACCCAAGCTTTTCTATAAGATCCAAATTTCTAAGAAGCTCATATTTTGGAGCTTTATTTTTTTCTATTAATATATTAAAAAACTCTTCAGAATACTTATCCTTAAATCCGGCTCGATAAGCCGCACGGCTGAGATAACAAGCATAAGCGCCCTCAAGACTAAAATCATATATAAGACTGATGGCAAGATCATAATTACTATTCTTAAGTTTTTCCCTGTCATTATAATTGTCATACTCCAGGACTTCATCCACAAAAGGATTATTTTTCAATACTCCGGAATTATAGCTTCTGACTAAAGCGGATATTTTAACATCAGGAATTGTATTCTTTATATTTTCAAAAACCGGAGTTGAAAGAATGAGATCCCCTACCTTATCCAATCTTACGACTAAAACTCTCTTTACTTTTGAAATCCGGAATGATTCCGGATTTACTTTTTTTTTAAAATAACGTAAATAGTTAGCTAATAATACAGTCTTTATGCTTTTCCATGAATCCCGAAGTATTGAACTATGAAGTCTCAATTTCTCCTCCGTCGTTCCGGAGCAGCTTTCGAACAAAGGAATAATATCATAGCCGGTTCTCCCTTACCTTATAAAAATCCTTGACTTTATTATCCCTATTTTGGCTAAAGAGAATTTGAGAATTGACAGGAGAGTCTGAAGTCCGTAAACTAAACTGTTTTTAAAATTAATCGAAGACGCATCTTTCATGTATCTGGTAGGACAGGGAATTTCTGTAATTCTAAACCCAAAATATACAGTTTGAACTATAACCTCCGTATCAAATACAAAATTCTCCGAATTATTCATAAATGGAATGGTTGTCAGTAACTTCTTGCTGTATGCACGGTATCCGGTATGAAATTCCGATAATTTCTGACCTAAAAACAGATTTTCAAAAATAGTAAGGAACCTGTTACTTATGAACTTATATAGGGGCATCCCTCCCGAAATAGCAGTACCGCTTAAAAGTCTGGAAGCCAGCACCAGATCGGCTTTACCTTCAACTATAGGCTTAATAATTTCAGGAATTAATTTTGGATCATATTGATAGTCCGGATGCAGCATTATTACAATGTCAGCACCTTCTTTTAAAGCTTCAGTATAGCAGGTCTTCTGATTTCCGCCGTATCCCCTGTTTTCCGGATGAACAAATACTTTCAGCCCGAGTTCACGCGCTCTTTTCGCAGTTTCATCATGAGAAGCATCATCCACAAGTATTATTTCATCTACATATTTCCTGGGGATATCATCAAAAGTCACCTGCACTGTTTTAGCGGCATTATAAGCCGGCATCACAACTACTACTTTTGGTTTCATGTTTACATAATATCATAAAACCGCTTTGTAGTAAAGATTTTACTTACCAGAAATCTATCGAGACAAGCATATTTATCCCCGTATTATTCTATTTTAAAGTAATTAACCACGCCGCTTATTATGCATTTTACGGTAATTGCCCAAGGAAAACATACATAATTCAGAAAGGTCATATTTCTCTAAAAAGAAAAGCTGGCAGTAAAAAATAAAAAAACACCGACTTTACTGTCAAAATTAAATAGCGTGTAAAGGCTTTGGTTCTGAAAGATTAACAGTAATCCTGTGCGAATTTACTCCATCAACATAGCCTATAGGTAAAGTAAAAGAATAATCCAACCTCAAGTCAAGAAGTTTAGAAGGAAACAGGAGACTGAAACCCGCAGAAATATTTGAAAGACTTTTTGTACCCCTGACATAACCTGCCCTGACAGCGATACTTGAATCACCTAAACCAAACGATTCAAAAAACTTCGCATTAATAAAGTATTCTGAACCAACAGAGGCTTTAATTTCTCCGTTCCTCATATCACCCTGTACTGCAGCCGACAAATCTTTCATAATCTTATAAGAAACTCCCATCCTGTATACAGCTGCTACAGTATCCTGATATTTTATTGAGACATCCGGCTGATTCAAGTTTTCCAGAGACACACCCACAGCCATAGCATCTCCTAATTTTGTAAACCCGCTTAAACACAGACCAAACCCTGAAGCGTTCATTGTTGTGAACTCTGAATATGAAGGGGTAGAAACATCGGGAGAATAGCCTTTCATAAAAAATCTCACACCGGCTCCGATGTAAGAATTCTTTGCTAATGGGTAAGAATAACCAAGGGTTATAATATTCTCATTGTAATAAGGGGCAATTGTATCAGTCCAGCCGATACCTATTGCTCCCTTTTTATAAATTGGAACAACAAAAGCAGCATATCCTTCATAAAACTCTGCAAAATAAGAACTATAGGTTGCCGTAAAACTCATCTCTTTCATCTGTCCTATGCCTGATATATTATAGTACATCGCATTTGAATCATCCGCAATACCGGCAAAACTACCTCCAAGCCCTATTGACCGGGCCCCCGCTCCCATATCATAAAAAGCGCCGTAAAAGCAGGACGTAAAAACAAGGAATGCAATAAATATTTTCTTCATAAAGCCCCCAGTATAAAGCAAATTCGAAATTCTAAATTTAAAACTTGCGACAAAACAGACCTTGCTATGCCTTATCTTTTTCTCTTTTCAATTCTCTTTTTCAGTTTATACTTATTTCGTGCTTCGGATTTATTTTTATTTAAGCTCTCGTATTTACTTTGCAAGAACCATAGTGCCGCTTCCGGCTAATGTATTATCAACCGTAATCTGCCACATATAAATACCGCCCTCAACTATGCTTCCGCCGTTATTTGTCCCATCCCAATAAATTATTGTATCCGCGCCGGGAATAGTTCTCACCAGTACTCCGGTAGGCTGATAAACTTTTAACTCTGTCGCAGCACCTGAAGGATTATACACCGTAAATTGTATTTTATTTGCCGCACTATTTGCACTATTGGGCATAAAAGGATTATTTAAAACTTTAACTCCGGGATGCGGATTTGCATTAAGCTCAGCAGCAAATGCCAGAGGCAATTCATCAGTCGTTAACGTTCCCGTAGATGTTTTCGTAGAAATAACCGACGTGATCTTATAATAATATGAATTACCGTTTACAACATTCGTATCATTGTAGCTTGTACCTGTTGTAGAAGCATATGGAGTAGCACCGTAAGTTCCGGCGGTAGTACTTCTATAAATATTATAGCCTGCTATCTCACCAGCATAAGAATAACCCACTGTCCAGTTGATTTTCACTACACTATCCCCGCCATTAGCATTAGGTGATGTCGGCGCAGGAAGCACTTCTACATTATCGATAATGTATTTCTTGTCGCAACAAACACCGACGTACCCGCTCAAAACAGGATTTGTAAGATCAGAAACGATTGGTCCGGGGACCCATGTCAAGGGAGTCGTATTCGTCGCATAATAAGTTTTAATATTACTGCCATTTACCTCTGCTTTTAACCAGAAAGAATTACCGGTTAATACCGTCCCCGATGTATCAGCATCAAAAACAGCTGTGCTTGTAATAGTTAAAGTCGAAGTATCAGTATTGTTTTTCTTTATTTTCAACACGGCATTACTTCCTGATTTTGTCACAACAAATTTATAGTAATTACCGCTGATATATCTGAAAATAAGACTCGCATCATTATAAGCATTCGTATCATTTACTACCTTGAACTTTGCACTGTAAACAAAATCCTTGTACTGGGACTTAGTAAATAACTGAGGATTGGACGAATTTGAGCCGGAAGATTCGAGTTGAGAATATACAGTATCAGAATTAACTTTAAAGATCTCCCAGATTCCGCTTCCTTCATTCCAGACCCCTCCTGTAGTATTCCTGTTAGAAATAACACGGATATTCGAAATCTGCGCACCAAAAAATGTTGTAAGCTGAGGTGCCGTAATTTTTATACTGGCAGACTGTATACTCGAATAATCAAAAGCAGATCCCGATATTGACATTGCTGAAGATTTTAAATAAGTAAATCCCGTTGTAGCCGTATCAATTGTGATATTGATCGAACCTGTAAGCTTACTTCCAATGGTTATAACTGCCGAAGAAGTCAATTCAATTGATACCGGGGAAATACTACCTGTTATCGTCGGGACGCTGAGCAGACATGTGACATAACCATCATTCATCCCTGTGATATTCCTTTGATTTAATGACGCCGAAGGATAAATTCCATTGCCATTTATGGTCACGTTCGACCTTAAATTATTTTTATCAAATTGCAGAGATGTTACAGTCGTCGCCCCTGTACCGATTGCAAGATTTGCAGCCCCAGTAAGTGTTGTATCAGACACCCAACTCACAGAATGCGGTGCTAAGCTCACACAATTATCTATCACTTCATAATAACTTTCATACCCGGAAAAATCGTCATATAATGCATAAGATACCGCAGGAAGGAGAATTAACAGAGCAAGAAGATGCAGAAGCTTTTTCATAAAGTTCCTCCATTTCAATCAAGTTATTCATTTACACGGTAACATGTCTATTGAAAAAGTTCATCTAAATTTTAGCATTAATATACTTTTTTGTCAAAAGAATTACCACATTCATTTCCAATAGGATTAAAGACGATACAAAATCAAAAACTTAAGAACCCTTCTCCTCTCTTTTTTCTTTTTTTAAGAGTAATGAACCATAAAATATTATCAGGAAAGCAATAAAAAGTGAAACACTCGCACCTATATAGAATATCTTCGCATCCCATCTGAACTCAACATTATGTTTGCCTTTTGGCAGATATATCGACCTGAAAAGTCCAAAAGCCTGGTAAATCTTTGTCTCCTTCCCGTCAACATAAGCTTTCCACTCAGGATAATAAACCTCACTAATAAAGAGCATTGAATTTCCTGAACTTTCAACTTCTAAATCTATCTTATTTTCTTCATATTTTGTTATAACGGCTTCTTTCCCGTCGTATTTCACATTATCAAGAGTTTCCGGAATGCTTTCATTGAGCATTATAGCTTTTTGAGGTTCAAAAGATTGTTCCAGCATTTTAGCAAACATTTTTTCTTTTTCAAGCACAACAGCTTGAGAATATAGGAATGCCCGGGGCAATATTGAAATGTTTTGGTGGATTTTCACTTTACCGTCATTTACAAGCCGGAGGTATGGATGAGCTATTTGATTATCAGAGATGACATATTTCACATTAAGTAAACTGAGGAATCTGAAATCATTTAATAATCCTTTATTCTGCACTATAGTATAATTTTCAAGCGGAGCGCTGTGATATCCTCCGCAACTTTGAATTTTTTCGGAAACAAACCAATTTTTGGTAAACAAATCACCTACAGGCATCACCCGATAAAGGGAATTATCATTTTTCAAGAAATTATGAATATCCGTTTTTCTCGGATCTTCCTGATTTGCCGGTTCTGTTTTTACACATTGAACCTTATATTCACTTCCTGCAACATTGAAGGTTCTTGGAGCCATAAAACGTATTCCATTATCCAAAAATACCATCAGCAAACACCCTGCAAAGAACAATCCCTTCCCCAGCTTACCTTTAACCATAAGATAGATAAGAGACATCCCGATAGAAAAATACACGACAAAGAGGAACATATCATCTTTTATCATCTGATAAAGAATTTGAGCCACATAATCAAGATTCGGAGGAGGAAACCGTTTATTGAATTGCTCAAGTCCTTTTAGATCATTTACCATTGAGGACTGGTTTGAAGAGAATAATATATATACACTCAGGAATACTATAAGTATAACCATCAGCACGCGAAAAAATACACGCATCTTATTACTATTTTGCTCTTCCTTTTTAACCTTAAAATATTCTTTTATATACTCAAAACCGAAAGCTGCCAGAGTAATAATAGAAAAAGCAAAAAATCCCAGCCACCGCGTTGAGTTCCTGAAACCATTTATTACCGGAATTTTAAAAAGCAATTTATAAAGAGGAGTAAAACCTCCAAAAGCCAAAATCAAGGTACTTATTGCCATAAAGAGGAAGAATTTAACACGTTTATCTTTAAATACAAAATATATTGCAGCAAAAACAAAGATCCAAGGAATTATGCCGAGGTAGTCATTATGCAGCCAGAATTGACTTTTTCCCCAATAGGTCGATTCAAGAAATCCAAAAAATTTCGGATAAATATAAACAATAGTCTCCAAAGGATGAAATGACCAGGAGGTAAAAAATTCATAATTAACACCTGCTCTAAAAGTAAATTTAAGGAAATAGTAGGACTGAAAAAGCTGGATTGCTGCGGCAAATACGGTTGTTACTGCAGTCGCAAAATAATATAAGAGGTGCTTCGGTTTTTTTTTCTCTGTTATAAAAAGAAAAAGAAAATATGCAGTCATGCATGCGGCTGTATAAAAAGTAACCTGATACATGCAAACCAGGGATTGAAGACCCAGCATAAATCCGGCAAGCAGATAATAAATAAACTTATTCTCTTCTACTCCCTTTTTAATAAAGTAAAATATTATAGGAAGAAAAGCTAATGCAATCATAATAACGGCATGTCCGGGATTAATATAAGAAAAAAAGCTGCCGCAGGCTATAAAGAATACTCCGGAGATACAGGAGGTTAATTTAGAAAAATTCATACCGCGAATAAAAAGATACATAAAAATACCGGCAAGGACTATTCCGGTAAAACAATCATAAAGAAAGTATAAATGAACAGGTAAACCGAGTAAAAGTATAATCAGGGTAGTCGGAAAAAATACAATATTGGCATTCATTGAAGCCATATGAGGCATCCCTGCATTAATATAAGGATTCCAATAAGGCAGTCTTCCTTTGCTTATAACATCTTCCATAAAGGGTATTCCATCGCCCTGCAAAGCTACATCATGCCCAAAAAGCTGCCTGCCCGGCTGCTGAACAATAATAATGAATAAAAATCCTATTAACAGGAAGAGCATAAAAGACCACATATGTTCTTTTAAAAAACTTCTTACTGAAGAAATAATATTCCTAAATCCGGACATCTTCACTCCTATTGCTCTCATGATTAAATATCAATATTACAGCTTTGCCTATTTTCCTTCTTCAAAATTTATTCTTTCTTTTTCAACAACGAGCATACGTTTTTGTACGTGAGTGAATATAGCTCCTATATACTCTCCAAGTATTCCTATAAAAAAAAGCTGTACGGCCCCAAAGAAGAAAAGACCAATTACAAGCGGGGCTATACCAACAGTGAAACTATCCCAAAATATCAGTTTATACACAAAATATCCGGCAGCAATAAGTATACTTATAGTTGCGCCAAAAAACCCCATCATCGTGGCAAGTCTTAGAGGGACTTTTGAATGACTTGTAATGCCCAACATCGCCATGTCAAAGAGAGTATAAATATTGTTTTTGGTTTTACCTTTTTTTCTGACAGCCAGGTCGAATTCTATTTCTGCTCTTTCAAACCCTATTTCGCAGATCAATCCCCTGAAATACGGGTAAGGGTCGTTAACCTCTCTCAGTATTTCAATAACCTTCCTGTCATACAACCCGTATCCTCCAAAATTCTGTACAAGTTCTATATCTGCCATTTTCTTGACAAGCTTATAATACATTCTTCTTAAAAAAAACATCAATTTATTTTCGGCACTTTTTCTTTTAATTGCTATGACAATTTTATAGCCTGCCTCCCATTTTTTAATAAAATCATATATCAAAACAGGCGGTTCTTGAAGATCAGCAGCCAGAATAGTTGCAGCATCACCCTTGGTCTGCAAAAAAGCATGAAACGGTGAACGTATATGTCCAAAATTCCTTGAATTTACTATTACTTTCACCTTTTTATCTTCAGCGGCCATCTCTCTTAATACTTGCACAGTTTTATCCGTTGAAGCATTGTCAATAAATATATGTTCAAAAGTATACCCGGGAAGCCTTTCGAACACTTCTTTTACTTGTCTGTTAACTTCCCGTACATTTTCTTCTTCGTTATAACAAGGAGTTACAATACTTATCAGCTTCATAGCACGCTCCCTTTTAAGTTTTTTTCCTTATTTTTTTAAAAATTTAAATATACTCCGGTTCATCTCGAACCCATTATCTCCTCTATTTTCACAGGTAAATCTTTTCCATATGTTTTAGAAATATACTTTTCTATAAAATCCTTATCTTCAGACACTAAGCACTTTCTCTCGTTTTTAGAAAAATATTTCATACCCTTTTTCAATATATCTTTAAGCGGCTCTTTAAAGAAATTGCCAAGAGAAAAATACATCCATGGACAAGGAAGCACATCCCCCCATTTAGTTATAGAGATCATACCTTTAACAGCAAGACAGCCAAGATCCTGCCCGTACTTTGGACTGAGGTGATCATAGACATGATACTTTGAACTAAGTTCATGTATATATGCGATATCTTCCCCGGTTATTGCTAAATCCGTACGCCCTTCCCACTCTCCGACAAGCTTTGGGAACACAACAGACACGGCACATTCCTTTTTTCCGGCAAACTCCAAAAATTGAATAAACTCGTCAGAATGAACCCTTTGATGAGTCACCACTGTAGCCAGCTGCATATTCAGGCCTGCACTTTTTATTGCATCAATGGAACGGATTGCTTTATCAAAAGAACCAGGTTTCTTTCTAAAATCATCATGCTCCGCCCCGTTTAAATTATCCAGACTTAATTGTATCTTGTCAACACCAATACTTTTTAAATGTTTAGCGGCAACTTCGTCCATTAACCAGCCGTTAGTATCAACTTGGAGATAAAACTTATTAGGATCTATAGCTTCTATTACCTTGTCAAGATCTTTAAAAACCAAAGGCTCCCCGCCTGTCAAATCTAAATGACCCAAACCATATTCATCTGCCTGTCTGGATAATTCTTTTACATCGTCTATTTTAAAGAACCTTTCCCCTTTTTTATGCCTGAAGCTGCTGATTGAACAATGCTGGCAATGAAAGTTACAGGCATAATCATATTGAAACTGGATAATGGCAATACTTTCACCTTTAGCCAGTTTCTCATCATATTTCATTACCTTTTCAAATACCAAAGGTTTATTCTTTTTTAATTGATTTCTTTTTTCTATTTCTAATTTTGTCAATGGCCTGTTAATCATAAGTCCTCCGGTTTTCTATACTCTGATATTTGCAGTTTTGTAGTATTGTACCAGTTTTTCTATTGAATTGTTAATATTTTCGAATTGCATTTTTATTTCTTTTAATAACAAAGTATTATCCCCGGTATATTCTCTGTTAAGACCGGGTTTTAACACCTTAACACTAACCTTATTACCCGCTATTTGAATAACTTTATTAGCCAATTTAATTAAATCCTGCCCCTTCCCGGTACAAACATTATACGCCCTATATTTAAAATCTTTTTTAATAAACTGTCCGGTAATTGTAATCAGATCATCTACATACAAGTAATCAAATATCCTATTTTGATGAATTTCTATAACCTCTTTGCGAAGTACTTTGATAATACAATAAGAAATGAATCTTTTATTATCTTCATAAGGCCCAAACACACCAAATATTCGCAAATTATATATGTTCTGAAACTGACGGGCCTGCAAAAAATTTACATATTTGGACAGACCATAATCATCTTTCGGGATACTTAGGCTAAAATATGATTCATCCATCATGGATTTCCAATTATCCCTGTCAAATTCGGCGCCGCTGCCAAAGTATATTATTTTTTTAACCAAACTGCTGCATGAAGAGATATTAAAAAACATTTTCACATTATTTACAAAGACCATATCTTTAGTTTTACTTGAATTGGTATAAGAATTCCAGCAAGTGCAATCAACTATGACATCTATCCTGTTGTTTTTGATATAAGCAACTAAACTATCTCTATCTAAAAGATTCAGCTCCAAGGATCCGGGCGCAAATACAGTATAGCCCTGCAGCTTTTCATGCATATTCCTTCCGATAAAACCTGTAGCTCCGGTTAAAAGTAAATTCATTTATTTCTCCGACAAAATAATAGTTTCATTAATCAGCCCCATTTTACTAATCTGATTTTTGATATCCTGAGATCCATAGACCGAAGCTATTAATATTTTATTATCTGATTTAATATCTGACGGAGCCGTTACAATTTTACCGCCGAATTCCTTACCCCATTTATTCTTATCGTTATCAACAAACATTGAAATATTGCACTTATCCAGGCGGGTTTGCATATACAATCTCTGTGCAAAACTCCCGGTTCCCCACACAATAATTTCTTCACGTGTTTTTATCAATTTTTCTATTTCAGGGTAAGTTTTAATCAAACAATCCTTTACATATACCTTAACAAGATCTCGACATTTTTCAGATTTTTCTATTTTCGGAAAAGAAGCTAATACCCAGCAAGCAGGATAAAATTTATCTCCTCCTATGGCCCACTTCTTACTTCCATTCTCTAAAACTTTAAACCCATGCTGTATTGCCAGATTCACAAGAGAATAAACACCAAAATGGTTAATATGTTCCAGATCAAAATAATTAAACGGAGTTACACTGTTTGCCTTATATTGCTCCAGATCCGGAGTTTCAATATATATTTGGCCTCCATCTGCCAATAAATCTTTAATACTATTCATCGCGGCGGCTATATCCAATATATGCTCCATAACATGCGATAAAATAATTGCATCAAATTTTTTATTAACTGAATTATTATTAATACTGCCCCGAAACGCACTGATTCCATTTTTAATCAAAGAATCAACACAGGCCTTGCTGGGATCCAATCCGTAAACATATTTATAACCATCCTTTTTCAGCATCTGCAAAAGCTCGCCATTAGCAAATCCTATTTCCAGAACACTTTTACTTTTGTCAAATCTCCTGCGTAAACACTCAAAGATTATTCTGTATTTATCCATATCAGAAACACTTACACCATTTTCATATATACTATGATCCCTATAAAATATATCATATTGCGCTTGAGTTGCGCTTGTATCAGCATAAACAAAATAACATCTATTACAAATAACTATATCGTAATTATCAGGCAGGTCAACACCTTTTAATAATTTAAATTCTAGTTTATGCAGAATCTCTACATCTCTATTTCCGCAAACCGGACACGATCTATATTTCATTTAGCCTCCGGAACCGCTATCATATTGGAATTAAACTCCTGTCTATCGAGAAACGGGTACAAGTCCTCCATAGGCATTGATACAATTTTACCGTCAGGCATTACTTTTGAAGAGACTCTGGGTATAGTTTCCTGCATCGGGTCGACAAACACTTCGCATATTACCGGCTTATTTCCGCTCAATGTTTTTTTAATTCCTGATTTCAAACTTGTATTTTTGGTTATCTTCATGTATTTTATGTCATAAGCTTTAGCTACTTTTTTAAGTCTCGGCAGTGTTAGCCCGCTTGAAGGGTCGCAGGAAACAAGTCGGCCTTTAAAATGTCTATTCTGCATCATTCTAATGGAACCATACCCGTTATTATTTAATATAAATAACTTAAAAGGTATATTCAAGCGTTTTACTGTCTCCAGTTCTTGAATATTATGCTGCAACCCTCCGTCGCCTATAATACTTATTGTTTTCTTCCCGCTTGCAACACACGCCCCAATACCAGCCGGAAGACCAAAACCCATTGAACCCAACCCCGGGGTGTTCAGTATTCTTAGCCCTTTTTTAACTCTTATAGTTTGCATAGTTACTTCCGCACAGCTTCCTGAACTCCCGGGGACAATCACTTCCTTCCCTGTCAGACACTCAGAAAGCTCTTTAATAAACGCATACGTATTAATATATTTATTATTACTCTTCAAACTCTCCGGATCCGGCACCGAGTATTTATTTCTCATCCCACTGCACCATTCTCTCCATTCCTTTTTTTCTTTATTAAATATTTTCTCTTTATTTTTTTGTTTAGAATTTAGTGCTTTAGTCTTAGTTATTTGATTTAAGATTGCCTTTATGAATTGCCCCGCATCCATATTCACCGCAATTTTCTCAAAACCCAGCTTATTTATTTCATTCTTGTCTATATCCACAACTATCTTCTTGGCATTTTTTGCAAAGTTCCCATGATCAAATGCGGTCTGTGGCAGATCAAGCCGGGCTCCGATCGTTATAATTAAATCAGCATTTTGTTGGATGAAGTTAGCTGCTCTTTGCCCGACAGATCCAGGCCTGCCAAAATATAAAGGATGCATTTCTTCAAGAATATCCGAAGCCCTCCAGGTCAAAAGCACAGGTATTTTCAGTTTCTCTGCAAGTTTAACAAATTCCTTCTCCGCACCGGCAGCCCTAATTCCGTTCCCCGCCAGGATCACCGGTCTCTTCGCATTTTTCATCATCTCAACTATTCTTTTAATATTCTTTTGCCAACCATCCAACCTTCCAACCTTCAAATCCTCTTTCTTTTTTTGCTGCGCATCCGCGCCTCTGAGCCTCCGAGCATCTATCATCGCTCCCTGCACATCAAGCGGTATTTCCAGCCAGACCGGTCCCTGCCTTCCGGTTTTTGCCAGATAAACAGCTTTTTCTAGATGGTATCTGATACTGTTAGGATTCATTATTGTAACCGCATACTTTGTGATAGGTTTGACAAGAGAAACTACGTCAACTTCCTGAACTCCCATCTGACGGATACCTCTTCCTTTCAAAAGATCTTGCCTTTTGGCCTGCCCTGACATGAATAAAACAGGTGTAGAGTCAATCCAGGATGCAGCAACACCGGTTATAGTGTTAGTACCTCCCGGACCGGTAGTAACAAGCACAGCACCAATTTTTCGCAAGTATTGAGCATCAGCATCCGCCGCAATCGCCGCTGCTTGTTCATGCAAAACCGTAATTTTATTCAATTTTTTGTTTTTGCCCAGGGAGTCAACCAAGTGCATACATCCTCCCCCGGGAAGAAGAAATACATCTTTAGTACAATTTCTTTCAACAAACTTGATAACATAATCCGACAATTTTATCATTTTAATTTCGCATCCTCCATCCAATCTGCCCAAAAAGTCATTACTGTCTTTCTATCTTTATTGTTTACTATTTTTTCGTCGTCATAGAAAGAGTCTGATGCATAATGTGTCGTAGAAACTTCCTCGAAAATAGTTCCGGTCTTTGAAGTAAAACTGTGTTTTACTCCCCGTTCGACCACAATAATATCTCCTCTTTTATATTCAGTTGTTTCTCCGTTCATCTCTAAAATAAAATCACCATAAAGCACCTGAAAAGTCTCTTCTTTCTTCTGATGAGAATGAACGGGATTTGTCTGCCCGGGGAGGGTTATTATTATAGTTTTACAATACTCGCGGTTAATACATCTTATTATGGTTGCACCATACTTCTCAAAGCTCTCTATACCATAATGGTGTGATAGTTCAAATTCAAATTTACTCGGAAGCGGGACATTGCTCTTTATTAAAATATCCCGGATGCTTTTTACGATTTGCATAAAGCGTCCTCTGAGGTTTTTAACTTCCAGATTAGAGCTCATAATCGGAGAATCGGCAGAAATATCATTCTTCACAGTATACTCAGTATATTTCGAAAGTTCACTGGGAAGCAACTGTCCTTCTATGTTTGGTATTGCAAAATAGATATTATTATTTGTTAATTTTTCGCCTTTTTTAATATTGCTCTTTGCAAAAACACCTCTTTTAAGGCCGGTCAAGTCATTTTTTTCTTTCTCAGATATATTCCGCCGCTTGTTTTTTACACCGGCCATTATATACGCTTCTTTTGCAGAAGCAAGCCAGTTATCTATTTGCAAAGGAGTAGAAGAATAGGCATTGATAGAATATTTTTCCGTTTTCAACCCGACATGACGTTCGAATACCTCGGCACCTTCTCCGACAGCTATTTTAATAGAATCAGTATCATCCGGCGGTTCATGGGTTGAATAACCAATTACTAGATTTGGGTATCTTGCTTTAAGAAAGGCAATTTGATTTAATTCGAAATTTTCTTTTGCAGTCGGATATTCCCCCACACAATGCATTATTGCAAACTTTTTCTCGCGATGGTCAAAAAAAGCAAAAACCCGGTCAATATCATTTTGAACGGCTCCGGCGGTTGAAAGGATCACCGGCTTATCCGTTTTTACTATCTTTTCCAGTAATGGCCAGTCCGTAAAAGAACAGCTGCCAATTTTTATTATGTCGTACCCGTGTTCAACAATAAGGTTAACCGAATTCTCATCAAAGGGTGTACAAATAGCAACAAAACCCTGCCCGATAATTTCATCTTTAAGCTTCTTAAAATCTGAATGACTAAGCCGGGTCTCTTCAAATCTCTTAACATATTTTATATCTTTATTGCCTTTGTATTTCGAATGAATAAAAGTATCCAAGTCCCTATATTGCAATTTAAAAGCAAAAGTAAATTCAGGGTACTTCACTGTTACTTTTTTAAATTCCCTGATAATATTCAAACCGTGTTCCGGATCACCCATGTGATTATTTGCCATTTCAAGAATAAACAGTTTATTAAATTCAATACTTTTCATATATACCTCCATGGTAATATAGTTACGAGTGTCGGGTTACGAGTTACGGGTGAAAACTTTTCTGTTCTTGCTGGTTATCCAGACCTTTATATTTTCTTTTCGCTACTCGTCACTCGCTACTCGCTACCGTTTTCTAATAAAATCTTTGATTTTGTTCGCGATGTAGACAGCCATTTTTTCCGTAATACCGGGATAGACTCCCAGCCAGAAAGTATTGTTCATAATCAGGTCCGTATTCTTTAGACTTCCGACAACTCTGTAGCCTTTTCCGCTCTTTCTCATATCATCAAAACACGGGTGTTTTAAAATGTTACCCGCAAAAAGCATTCTTGTTTGGATCTTTTCGCTCTCAATGAAATTCACTATTTTTTCTCTTGTAAAACGCGAGCCTTCTCTTACTGTAAGTAAAAAACCGAACCAACTCGGGTCTGAATTCTCCGTAGCTTCAGGTAATATAAAAACATCATCAAGCCCTTTCAATATCTCAGAATAAGTGCCAAAGTTTCTTTTTCTGGCAGCAGTAAAACCATCCAATTTTTCCAGCTGAGCGCATCCGATCGCAGCTTGCAGATCTGTTGCCTTTAAATTATAACCAAAATGAGAGTAGATATATTTATGGTCATATCCATACGGGAGTTCGCCCAATTGCCATTTAAACCTTTTATTACATACATTATCCTTGCCTGACGGACACCAACAATCTTTTCCCCAATCCCTGAAGGATTCAATTAATCTTTTCAAAATAATATCACCGGTATAGACAGCTCCGCCTTCTCCCATTGTCATATGATGGGGAGGATAAAAACTTGAAGTTCCAATATCCCCGAATGTCCCGGTATGCTGCCATTTCCCGTTTAACTTATATCTTGATCCCAAAGAATCACAATTATCTTCTATTAGCCAAAGATCATGTTTAGCGCAAAATTTCTTTACTTTTTCAATATTAAAAGGATTTCCGAGAGTGTGGGCCAGCATTACTGCTTTTGTCTTTGAACTTTTCGCGTTTTCAAGCTGGGAACAATCAATATTGTACGTCGGGAGTGTAACATCCACAAAAACAGGAACAGCGCCATATTGAATTATAGGTGTGACCGTTGTGGGAAAACCCGCCGCGACTGTTATTACTTCATCCCCCGGCCGTATCATCCTTTCTTTTAATTTTGGAGAAGTTAAAGCCATAAAAGCCAGCAAATTAGCGGAGGATCCCGAATTGACCAAAGAACAATATTTTATCTTTAAGTACTCCGAAAGTTTCCCCTCAAACTCCAGGGAATATTTTCCTGTAGTCAACCAAAAATCCAGTGAAGCATCAATCAGGTTAGTAATCTCCTTTTTATTAAATATTCTTCCCCCGTAAGGAATCCTATCTCCCGGCTTAAACGCTCTTTTCGAATGAAACGACTTAAAGTGTTCGCCTACAAGTTTCATTATACTCTTTCGTAATGCTTTCTCATCCATCTTTGCCATAATCCCCTCTCTATTTGAAGTTTGGATGGTTTGATGTTTAGATGTTTGGCAAAAACAACAAACAATCCTAAATGCATCATCACTTAACTAACCATCCGATCTTCGAACCTTCTAATCATCAGCCTTTCAGCAAACCCTATAACCTTCCAACTCTCCGACCTTCGAAATCTCGTATCTGCCTCTCCGAGATTTCCCTTACATCTATTCCCGCTTCATAAGCTTTCGTCCACTCCACCACTCTCGAAATAGCTTCATTAATATCCCATTTCGGATACCAGCCAAGTTGTTTTTTTGCTTTTGAGTTGTCTAATTTTAAAAAATGAGCTTCATGAGGATGTTTACCTTTTTGAATAGAACATGACTTTGACGAACCCCATAACTCGCAGAATCTTTCTGCTATCCACCCTACAGATTTGCAGTCTTTTAAATCCGGACCAATGTTCCAAGCCCCTGCATATTTGGGACCGTTGTTGTAAAGCCTCTCGCAAATCATCAGATAACCGTTAAGAGGGTCCAGTACATGCTGCCAAGGACGTGTTGCACCCGGATTTCTTATCTCTATCTTCCCATCGGATAAAACCGCCCTGACAAAATCCGGAACAAGCCTATCAGAAGCCCAATCCCCGCCGCCAATAACATTCCCTGCACGCGCTGTGGCAACTGCTACTCCATGATTATTAAATTCTAAAGGATTAAAAAAAGAAGATCTATAAGCTGCCGTGACAATCTCCGAACACGCTTTACTGCTTGAATAAGGATCATACCCCCCAAGAGGCTCTCCCTCTTTAAAACTCTTTCCGAGCTCTCTATTTTCATAAACTTTATCAGTCGTCACATTAATAAAAACCCGGACATTTTTACAGCTTCGCACAGCTTCTAAAACATTAACTGTCCCCATAACATTTGTTTCATAGGTCTCTACCGGAATTCTATATGACTCTCTGACAATCGGTTGAGCCGCCATATGTATAACAATATCAGGATTTGCATTTTTAATCTCTCTTTTAACACGTTCCAAATCCCTGATATCCGCAATAACAGAGTTCATATCTTTTTTTAACTTCAACAATTCAAACAAACTTGGAGTAGTAGGAGGTTTCAGAGCATATCCTGTAACCTTAGCCCCCATTTTAATAAGCCAGAGCGTGAGCCAGGAACCCTTAAAACCGGTATGTCCGGAAAGGAAAACCCTTCGATTTTTCCAAAATCGCTGATGCGCAGATGCTCGGATGCTCGGATGCTCAGTCATTCTAATTGCTCCTTTGGAGCTTATTTCGTAAAGCATTTATTCTTCTACCAAGTACAAATATTTTTTCCCTTAACAATTTATCCTCCTGGATAAACCCAAGCACTTCACAAATAGACAGTATTGCTTCAACTTCAGATAATGAACCATTCGCTATTACAAGAAAGTTGCTAAAATCTTTTGCTGTTTTCCTGCTTTTTCCCTCTGCGATGTTCAACGCAACTGATACTATTGACCGCTTCAATTGCTGCTTTAAATTATATTCTTCATTTTTCGGTAGTAAATCTGCAACTTTGTATACATCTTTAATCAAAGAAACACTTTCCTGCCAAATTTCCAGCTCTTTATACATATTCATTATATCATTCCCCCTATCTATCTTTAACCCAGCTACCCCCGTAGCCTATTTTTCATCTCTTACCGCTCCTCTGAACATCCGCTCTTTAGCCGCACCTTTAGCCGCACATCTGCGCCTCTGAGCCTCCGCGCATCTAATACGCCCCGTCTCGCTTAAACACCGCCTTTACTGTCCTAATAAGTATAACAACATCCAACCACAACGACCAGTTACTGACATACCAGACATCCAAACTCACGCGTTTCTTGTAATCCACTCCGCTTCTTCCGCTTACCTGCCATAATCCGGTAAGCCCGGGATAGACATCATAATAATATTCGCTATATTCACCATAATACTTGTCCAGCTCTTCCTGTAAAACAGGCCGAGGCCCGACCAGGCTCATCTGTCCCATAAAAATATTAAAAAGCTGGGGAATTTCATCCAGACTCGTCTTTCTAAGAAAACCGCCTATTTTCGTTATCCTTGGATCATTTACAATCTTGTAATTCTTTTCCCACTCCTTCCTCGCTGTCTCATCTTTTTCCAGCAGTTCTTTAAGCCTCAAATCCGAATCAAAATACATCGTTCTAAATTTCAGACATTTAAATTTCTTCCCGTTATGTCCGATTCTTTCATGTCCATATATAGGATTGCCCCTGGAATTTACTCTGATTAGAATTGAAATCAGCAAAATAAACGGTAAAGCGATTGACATTATAAGCAAACTTAAGATTAAATCAAATGTATTTTTGACAACTCTGTTAAATTCGCTTTTAAGTGTATTTCTGACATTTAAAAGTAAAACCTGGTTATCAAAAAAGAAATCCATATCACTCTGTAAAAACGGTATTCCAAACAGATCCGGGACAAAAGAAACTTTTTTAACTTTCTTTTGCAGCAGGTTTACCAAATGAACCATTTTTTCAGAGGCCATCCCCGGAATTGCGACTACAACCTCTATTCCTGGTGAAAGATAGCTGTCTATTTCTGATATTTTTCCCAGAACTTTTACATTATTTACAGCTGTCCCCTTTTTTTTCTCGTCGTCGTCAAGAAAGCCTATAACGTCATAGCCTATTGTTTTCTCTTTGCGTATTGATTTAAGAAAAAGTTCTCCGGTCAATCCCGCCCCGATTATAATAATTTTTCTTTTCCCTATTCCCATACCAAAAGCTGCTCGTTTTCCCAGCAACCGTGCCATTGGAACTATCCAGAGAGAGTTCAGAAAAGTAAAAATCAGAACAGTTCTGGAAACCTCATCACTTAATTTCCCTATAGATACAATAGAAAAACCGGCAAGAGAGGCCAGCAAAGAAGCTTTGCAGATCTGTCTTATTTCCTCCCAAAAAGGGTACTTTCTGGAGTATAACTGTTCAAACCAATAAAAAAACAGGAAAAGCAATGGCAGCCAGATAGGATTAACAAGAACAAAAGGCAGCGGTTCAGGAAAGGGAAATGTAATAAGTTTTGGTAATATACCCGTCCTAACCAGATAGGCTAATTGATAAGAGCATAAAACCGCAACCAGATCGATGAGTATCAAAATAAAGACAATCATTGTACCATTATAATTAGAAACCCATTGAAAATCAATGTTTTTTGTATAGAATTAACGGTTAATATATTATTATATCCGGAATCATTCGAAAATGCTTGATATTTTCAGTTACCAATACAAGACCATGAATATTGCAGGTAGCAGCAATTAATATATCAGCAAGTCCAAGAGAATTAATAATATTTTTATCCCTTGCGTAATCAGCGGCTTTTTTTGCTATTTCAGAACTTATTTGAATCCTGCCAAAGAATGAAAGACTTTTTTCCAATGCTGCAATTTGATTTTCATTGTGTATTCCCCTGAAAAGCTCATATTCATTAATAACACTTATGTATATATACTCCGTTTCGTTTACTACCGCAGATAATTTATTGCTTCCTGCCTTTAATTGGTTTATCAAAACATCGGTATCAATAAGGTATTTTCTTTCTTTCCGTGTACTCATTTCTTATTCCCCCTGCCAATCAATTAAAAAAAACCTATCTTTTCCGTTTTTCTTTCTTGCCAAGCCTCTGAGCCTCCGACCATCCACGCATCTATCTGCCTCTGTTCATCCCTTTATTTGATTCTTCACGGACATTATCTATCCCGGTATCCGCAAACAGACCTTTCATATATTTTGTTGCCTCTTTTATATTTTTGGGACCGCTTTTGTATCTTCCTATAAGCTCATGCACAGCTTCTTTGATAATCCCGGACTGGGATTTTGACATAGCATGAGCCACAGCTTCAAGCTGTTTCTTTTCATCTTCATCGAAAGTAATTGTCAACCCTTTTCTCATATACCCTCCATAATAGTACTTTCTTATACTATTATAGTATATTATTATAGTAATGTCAATATAGCATAGAATTACTAAGAAACACTCGTAGTTGCCTGATCAATCAGGCTTTATCTTACAACCTTTTCAATGCTATATATTCCGATATTCTTTCCTTGAATTTTTCTTTGGAAAATTTTTCAGACTGTTTTATGATCTCTTTTTTATCAAATTTCATATTTCTACTTTTATTTATTGCCTTTATTAATTCCGTTTCTGTCTGGGGGAAGAAAAGCACCCCTGTTTTTCCGTCAATAACTGTCTCTAAAGCCCCGCCTTTACTATAAGCAATTACAGGAGTGCCGCAAGCCATTGCTTCCACCGGTACTATACCAAAATCTTCTTCTCCGGGAAAAACAAGGGCTTTACAGTTAATATAATTTTCTTTGATAATGTCATCTGTTTGCCAACCCAAAAACTCTACATTATTTTTTGCCATTCCCTTTAATCTATTTTCATCCTGTCCGTTACCGACTATTTTCAGTTTATATCCAAGCTCATTAAACGCTTTTACCGCAATGTCAATCCTTTTGTAAGGCGCAAACGCAGAAACCACCAGATAAAACTCCTTATTTTTTTCGAATTTCGAAGTTAGAATTTCGGGTTTGTACTTATTAGTATCAACCGGAGGATATATCACAACAGAATCACGGGAATACGTTCTTTTTATTCTGCCTGCAATAAAATCTGAGATTGCAATAAAATGGTCAACCCGCTTTGAGCTCTTTACATCCCACTTCCTTAAAAACGGCCTTATTATTCTCATTACGACTCTGACCGGAAAACCTGCTTTACCCGTACCAAAATAATCATTATACACATCCCAGATATAACGCATCGGAGTATAGCAATAGCAAATATGTACCGCATCTTTTCCCGGTTTCACACCCTTAGCAACACAATGACTGGAAGAAATTACAAGATTGTAGCCTTCCAGGTTAAACCGCTCAATTGCAAAAGGCATTAACGGAAGATAATACCTGTATTTAGTTTCAACAAAAGGCATTCGTTGGAGAAAAGAAGTAAATATTTTATGGCTTTCTATTGTTATTGAAACAGAACCTTTGATATGTATCAATGAAAATATATCAGCATCAGGATAAAGTTCACAAAGCGCCTCTAGAACCTTCTCCCCGCCCCGCATTCCTGTCAGCCAATCATGTACAATTGCTATTTTCATTTAGATCCTCTTTTTCTTCCCCATTTAACTGCCTTTTCAAAATCCTCTATGCCCATTTCTGATCTTTCAATTTTTGCCCTTATTTTTTTAGAATATATTTATTTACGCCTTCGTAACCTTCCTTCATCAAGTCCCCGGCTTTAAGATATGTTATCTTATATTTTACGCCGCCGGCTTCAGCTTCGACATCAACAGATTTATTTAAATTAATAACAAAAAGGTTGTCGCAATCTAAAGTTTTTGAAGCCCACACCAAGCCCTTTATTTCCCTTTCTTCCGCAGTCTTATTGCTTAAGTCATAGCATACCTGAATCAATGCAACTACTTTATTCGCTTTCTTTAAAACAAAATCTACTTCATGCTTGTTTTCACTTTTCCAAAAGAAAACCTCAAACATGCTCTCGTATTCACATCTTTTAAAATATGAAGCAATTGTATTTTCCAGGAGTTTCCCGGAATCGCGACTGATTGAGAATCCTTTTGCCGCAATAAAACCGTTATCAAAAGAGTATATTTTTTTGTTTGACTGAATTTGTTCCTTCACCTTAAAAGAATATTTTGGAAGAGTAAACAGGATAAGAGCTTCCTCAAGATAGTCAATATATCTTGCTATAGTATTTTTGCTTTTTATTTCCAGAGTTTTAGCGATATTTCGCGAAGAATACTCTGACGACACATTCGAGAGCAGATAATATGTCAGTTCTTCTATAGTTTTTGAGTAGCGAATTTTAAATCTTTTAATAATATCCTTATAAATTATTGACTCAAGCAGAGTCCCCAGATAATTTTTTAAATCTAATCCTGACAAAACCGGTTCAGGGTATCCGCCTTTATGTAAGAATTGATCCAAATATTCTTGTGTTTCTGCCTCAGTAAAGCTCCGGCCATTAATTATTTCCTTGAGGCCAAAGGGAAAAACAAAAACAGAATTATATCTTCCTGTCAGATGAGTGGCTAATTCCGTACCGAGAAGATTGGCATTACTTCCCGTCAAGACTATTTTATAATTCCGCCGTTGAAGTTTATTGACAAACAGTTCCCAATTCGGCAAATTTTGAATTTCATCAAAAAACAATATTTTAGGATCCGCATAAACACTTTTTATCGCTGTAATAATTTCATCATAATTTTCTATTTTAAACAAGCTTTCATCGTCAAAATTTGCGTAACCAAATTTGCCTTGTTTTAGAAGAGAATGCATGCAAAAATATGACTTTCCTGCCCTTCTTGGACCAATTACAACATTGATAAGCGAAGATTTGAAATCCAGGTTAACGCCATCCCTTTCAACGTAAACCTTATCCTTATAGGCTTCAAGCTCACTCTTTTGGTTTTGGATAATATCTTTTACCGTATTAGCCATAATACTCCTATTTTGGCTATTTGCAATAGCCATATTAAAGATTATAACCTAAGTTTAAGTAGTTGTCAATATGCAATATTCAGAATTATTTCTTTCATTGCAACATTTCTATTGGACAAAACAAGGCAGGATTTTTCCGATTTTGGCTATTAGATTCATTCATAATAGCCAAAATCCGAATTTCAAAATAACTCATATTACATCTTGTGTTTTCTTAGGCGGATTTTGCAAAGATTTATGGTATATATTAAAGCTTTGATCAACTGCCTTTACCGACCTCTGTCCTCCGACTTTTTCAGACCTCAGTCTTTTCCATCTCCCGCTAAGCAGACGAATTTCAGATTTCGAATTTGATCTTTCCGCCCTCAGGCTCGCCCCCATCCCTTTCTGTTGTTATTTATTGCTTATCACGATATGAAAACGATTTGGTTTAAATTATTAGTAATTCAGACTGTGTCGCAATTAAATTACTAACATGATATAATATGGCATATTCACTCCAAAGGAGCAAGCCATGTATCGCACTGGTGACAGAAATCAAACAACTTTAATGCCTCCCAGCGTTGAGGATTAT
>Ga0208373_1000834_pt1 | contig 47194 bp, 31 predicted proteins | sample RifOxyC2_FD_184036 | JGI IMG/M metagenome (GOLD analysis project Ga0208373, IMG submission 184036) | Soil microbial communities from Rifle, Colorado - Rifle Oxygen_injection C2 (SPAdes) | ecosystem: Environmental > Terrestrial > Deep subsurface > Rock core/Sediment | place: Rifle, Colorado...
ATCATAGATATTGGGAGTATGTCAAGTCTTTTTGTGAGTGCGAATTTGCTTAAACAGGTAATAATCGTTTTTCTCAGGGTATATACAGGTTTTTATAGGGCTATTTATTATAGTTGCGGAATCGCTGCCAACTAAATCCACTGAAGATTGGATGTTTAGAAGATTTGAAGTTAGCAAAAGCGGAGGACGGACAGGGTTTGCAAAACTACAGGACTCCGGTGAGTAAGCTCTGTGAAAACATTACAAATACTTATTTTTAAGATTTACTTCCGGAAGCAAGGAAATCCTTTAATCTTTTAAATGATTTTGGGTGGAGTAAAATGATTATGACGCCGCCTACAATATTCCCGAGCGTTACCGGTATCAGATTACTAAACATCGCAGCCAGGTTGGAGATATCAAAAAAAGTACCTTTTGCCAAAAGTCCTGCAGGTAAAAACAACATATTTGCAACGGAATGTTCATAACCGCTTATAATAAAGGCCGTTATCGGGAAAACTACCGCAAGAATCTTTCCTTCCGTAGAAACAGAAGACAGACTTATTACGACTGCCAGGCATACCAGAATGTTACAAAGAATCCCGCGAAAGAACGCCGGCCAAAATAAAAGAGCCAGTTTATTATCCGAGATCTTAATAAGTGTTTCGCCTAACTTTGAAACCGATTCGCCGTCAGAAAAATATCCCGAGCCGTAAAGCAAAAATACAACAAGGAGAGAGCCTGCAAAATTACCAAGCCATACGATAGCCCAATTTCTCATGATATGCATAAAAAAGAATTTTTTTTCTATCAGCCCCGCAGTCATGAGCATGTTTCCGGTAAAAAGCTCTGCCCCGGCCAAGAGAACAAGAATAAGCCCTGTGGAAAAGACTACTCCCGCTAAAAACCTGGCAAGGCCCGCATCCAGAGTATAGGAGAAAATAACAGCGGCGCTAATCGCGCCAAGAGCTATGTATATTCCTGCAAGAATTGCATACATAAAAAGCTCATATATGTTCATTCCTGCTTTTTTCTTGCCTATCCCGACTAAAGTATCATTTATCTCTTTAGGGGTGAGTATTAATGATTCCGGCATTTTTTCCTCCAACTAAAAAGATTCCACATCCGCCAGTTATATCAGGCGGATCTTTTGATGAGATTGCAAAGCTTTTTGATTCCACTGATACAAACAAAAGCTACAAACTAAAACAACTATTTGGAACTACTTGATGCTTAGTACTTTTACTTTAAAGATCAGGTCTTTACCGGCAAGAAAATGATTAAAATCCAAAACTACTTTATCCACAGTAATATCTGCAATTACCGCCTGCATAGGCTCGCCGCTTTTATGTGTAAGCCCGACTTTAGCGCCTTTTTCAAGTTTATAATCTTTAGGAAAGAAGCTTTTTTCCACAGACTGAAGCATCTTCTCATCCCTCTTGCCATAAGCATCTTCTGCTTTAATATCAATTGTTTTTTCTTCATTAAGCTTCATCCCGAGGACCCCGTTGTCAAATCCCTTGATCATCCGACCGGCTCCAACTTCAAAAGCAAGAGGCGCGCGGCCTTTTGAACTGTCAAATACCGTTCCATCTTTTAATCTTCCTTCATATTCCACCTCTATTTTATCGCCTTTTTTCACTTCTGTCTTTGCCATCTTGTTCTCCTCTACTGCTTTTTTAACTTCAGAAGTAACAACTACAGCTTCAGGTGTAACAATAGTACGTTCCGGAGTAACTGCTATTACTTCTTTTGTTATCTCTTTTTTTTCTTCAGCAACGCCTTTATTTTCTTCCGCCAGAGCCCCCGCAGATAATATACTGATAAAAGCGAAAGTTGAAACAACCAGCGTACCTGTATTTTTCATATCAACCTTCCTTTGCTGTTAAGCAAAAAACAAATAATTTAAACCAGGATATCATTGTAAAACAGGCTGGACGTAAAGTCAATAATTAAAACCACCCGAAATCCGAAGTAGAAAGCATGTCATTATTGGCTTACATAATATTAAGGGTTTGTGGGATTTCGGGTTCGATTCCACCTCCGCCAATTATGTTAGGCGGATCTTTAGATGAGATTGCAAACCTACGGGATTCCACTGATTATGCAATAGACATGAAGGTTCTAATTTGAATAGTTCTACTTTGTTTTTAGGGTCGTGTTTCGGGATGTAACTGATAATTGCCCCGCCGGCAGAAGGTTTCAACCGGCAGGGCTCTTGATTATCTGACTTATTCTTTATTTTACGTACTTTTCCGGATTTGCTATAAATTTCTGAGGGCAGCCGTCGCAGCACATGTAATAGGCTTTACCTTTATAGTCAATCACAGGGGTAACAACAGATACTTTAAAAGTTTCATCTGTCATTACCGGACACGTAGCTTCTTTACCAAGCTCTTCTTTCGTAGGCTTTCTGACAAATAGCTTTGCAGTAGTATCTGATTTTTTACCTTTCATCTTTTCGTGTTTCATCCCCTTCATGTCTTTCATATCCATTTTCATGCAGGTACAACCTTCTTTCCCGCAGTTTTTCATGTCTTTCGCGCAAAGTTTACAATCCTTGCAATTCATGCAGCATTTCATTCCGGGATTACAATCCACAACCCTGCAAGTGCACCCTTCTTTTCCGCAATTCTTCATGTCCTTCGCGCAGACCTTGCAATCTTTGGAACATTCTGAACATTTCATGGTTTGTGCAAGAGTTGACTCTTCCTCCACTGACGGTTTCTTTCCCATTCCGCTAAATAACATTGCAGCAGCAATAAGCGGTAATACAAACAATACGAGTTTCTTCATAAATTTACCTCCTTAGGGTAATTTTATCTCTTTAAAAAAGATTCCACTTCCGCCAGTTATATTGGGCGGATCTCTCGACGATCCGCCTCACATAATTGGCGGATCTTTCGATGAGATTACAAAGCTTTTGGATTCTCCGCCTTTGGCGAGATCTCACCGAAGGTGGACACTGACAAAGTTTGAACTAAATCCTAATCAGCTCTCGTAAAATCTCTTTTATACTTTCCTATACTTTTAAAATATCTTCTTAAATTATTGTACCACTTGATCCAAAAATCAATATGATTTCAGACATGATGGAAAATAGTTATATTTTCATGCTTTTTGAATATTTATCTCTTTATATAGCAGAATGAAAAGTAAAATAAGTCCCAGTATTTGCGGAGCGGTCAGGAAGATTGTCCACCATGCGTTTCCAAAATGCGCCATAGCGTTCCAACCCCGGGTGTTTAAGAGCATAATAAGTATGATAAAAATAACGGCTTTTATTCCCGGTTTGAATTTTGAATAGTAAATCACGGCTAAGAGCGGCAGAAAAGCGTAGATTAAATGGTGAATTTCCAGCAAAGTCTGGAGGAGAAGAGAGAATACCAGTGTCGCGGAAAATGCCAGCACTCTGCTCTCATAACTTAAAACTTTTTTTGCCCGCTTAAGGATAACTCCGGAAACAGTTATGAGAGATATTGCAATTATAACAGCTGAAGTATTTGCCGCTATCCTGGAAATAAAAAGCGGAGTCACCATCGGATTTTCCAGAAACACCCTGCTAAATAAAGATATAAGCGCTTTGTTGTTATCCAAAAGATAGGATCCTGCAAGTTTTGGGAATATATAGGTAAGATAATGATAAAGACTTGGAAGTCCGATAAAAGCTCCGCTTAATAAAAGTAATCCTGCACCAAAAGCAAAAAAGTAAAATATATATCTTTTTTTCTCCGTAAAAAACAAAAAGTAAAGAAGAAGAACTGCCGGAGTAATTTTTAAAACAGAAGCAAAAGCAAGAGAGAAGGCGGATAATTTACTATTCCCTCTCTCTTCCAGCAGAAAAGCAAGAAGGCAAAGCGCGTAAACCAGGAAGTTAACCTGTCCCAGGCTGAAGGTTTCATACGAAGGCATGGAGCCAAAAAACAAAAGAAGCGTCAGCGCCGTTATTATTTCCAAAAACCTTCCGTTTAATATCCGGAAAGAAAAATACACTGCCAGAGCAAAAAACATTAAATTCAGTATATTCCATATAATTAACGCGGAAGGATATTTAAAAACGGTTAACGGGACCAGCAGGATTGACAAAAGCGGAGGATACGTATAGGCGAATTTTTCCGGTACCTGAAAATCTATCCCCATTCTCTTTAAATCCGCGGACTTTATAATATTCATTATATGATTATCCCGGATATCTATCGAATCATACGGAGAACCTTTTTGTTTTATGGCATCGGCAGCAATATAATACGAAGTAAAATCAATGTACCCCTGATTTTTTATTAATAAAGTCTTAAAAAGAAACTTCTCCGCAAAAAGAACAACGGAAAGCAGGATAAAGATATAGTAGAAGATGCGGTTTACTTTTTTACTAAACATTCTTCATTTTACCTGTTTTTCGTGGATGATTCCAGCAGTAAAGGCAAAATTCAGTCCATAAAAGTCTGTAAAGGTCTATAAAAGTCCATAACGTCTTACATTAATGTGTTATTATCATATTTTTAAATATGTTGATTTATATGCCACATTACAATAAAACCCGTAACTCGTAATCCGCCTTATGGCGAGATCTCTCCAAAGCATTGGAGGACCCTCTACCCGTTACTATTGTTTTGATTCTTTTGCTAACCATCCAAACCTCAAGCCCTCCAACATCTCTTCGAAAGATCCGCCCTATATAATTGGCGGACGGCCTGCAGCCTGGTACATTCCGTAGTACAAATACATCTCTATTTCGTCTATTTTTCCTCGTATAGGGTTTTTAGCTCATATGTTTTATCCATCTTTTTATAGTAAAAATCGCCTCCCTTCATGATGTCAGAGGGAACATCGTACCCCGCTGCATTCTTCAATTCAGAAAGATTTTCAGGATAAAAACCTATTTTATTCTTATACATTTTTAAAAGAATCTTAACTATCGCAAGTCTTATTTTATTTCTTTCAATATATGCCTGTTTAGTTATCTTTAGCATATCAGGAAGAAGAATATTCGACATAATGAAATACCGGGGGATTTTTATTTCCTTTTCGAGGGTAAAGACCGGTTGTTTTGCATTTTTTATTAAAACATAAAAATATTCGTTTTGAAATATTCTTTCTATGTTATTTAACGGTTTTATTATATACATAAAAACATTGTACATTATTTTTGCCGGAAGCGTCTTTGATCTATTTTCAAGCTCGCTGGCTATTCCGCGTTTTATTATATCCTGCTGCAGAAGTCTTTCCATATTTAAAGAAGACGTCAAGCCTTCATATTCCAATTTTTCAGTCTTTATAAGCTGTTTCAACAATTCATCCAGGTTATTATTACTTAAATTGCTGTTTTTAATTAACTTATCTGTAACGTCCAGATTGATCCCATTTACCGCTATTCTGATCATACTGCCTAATAAAGTACTTGAAGCCCTGTAGTTCAACATTTCGTTCCAGCGAAACATTTTTCTCAGGTCGTCAAATGCTTCGTTTTCCTTCCCCTCCCTTATATCAACAAGCATTTTCACCTGCATTAACTCTGCAGTTTCCCTTATTTTTAACAGCTCAGGCATCGGAGTAAAAAGCGGAAATTCTTTATCCAATTCCATATAATAACCTTTGCAGTCCGCCATTTTGTATAGAAGATTGATAGTGCCCTGTTTTTTCTTTAAAATATTCTTTATTGCTTCTTTGTTTTTTCCGTATTTATCAAATTTCCCAGATACTTTATAGAATAGTTTCTTTTCTTCTTTACTCCACTCAATATCCCCTTCGATCTTTTTCTGGGAAACGTCAGTCCAAAGAGCCGCAGACCACCAACCTTCGGCTCTGTAAGATTTTAATAATTCTGCAATATTTTCTTTCGGAGAAAGATCCTTACAGACCTCTTTAGCCCGGACTTCCTCCAAGTCATATAAAAGCCCCGTACTTTTGGCTTTATTCAGACTAGTCTGCAGATTACTGCCGGAAATATAAATTATTACTCCATGCACAAGAACCAGAAGAAAAAACAAAAGAAAATCTACTATTAACATCTCCAGAAGGGAGTTCTTTTTGAACATTTGTTTCCTCTTTTTAAATCAGCCCGGGGATAAATTATTTCGAACGGAATCTCTCCTGATACTGAATTGCGATTGCTTTCAGGAATATATCGCCGGTCTCAAAAGGGTGTCCGGACATTTCAAGTCTCTTTAGATATTTTGCAGCAAGCATATCGGCAAGATTTTTTCTGGCAGTTTCATTTTCTATTTCATACCGCCTTTGTAAATACTGGCGGATAACATCGTAATCTTCGGGAGTTATTTTGTCGAGATTAATAATCACTTTATCCGGTGTATAGCTCAAAGGCATATTCTCTGTCACTACTTCAGGAACCTTTGCAAATCCCTCCTTGACAACGATGGTTCCGGCCGTCAGGTCTCCCAGCCTTTTACAATGTTTGTTCACTGACATAGAAACAACTCCAATGCCGTACATAAAAGGCATAAAATCTATTATTCTAAAGAGATTTCTTACTAAAGAAGCATAAAAACTTACGGGATACCCCCCGTCTTTAACTACACGTATCCGGGCGTGCCGTTTTCCGGGACTCTGTCCATCCCAGATTATTTCAAAAAAAATGAAATAGCCCCAAAAGATCATAAAAACAACTATTATTGCAAGACCAATAAGTATATACCCCGTCCATTCACCATAGTTGCCAATACCGGTTCCCAGTCCGGAAACCACAGAAGCGAGTACAAGCAAAAGCATAATGCCGGTTAAAACAAGAACTTGCACACAGAAATCGTAAACTGCCGCAAGAAGTCTTGAACCTATTCCTGCCAATTCATAGGAGTATTCCACATTTTCAGGTGTCAGAACTTTCGCTTCATCGTTTTGCATAATGATTATTTTAGCATATATTCCGCAGTATTTCACCACCGGTATTTCAACTTGACCTGTGTATCAAAAACATATAAAATAAACAAGTACTCAAATTATTGATATCCGGAGGATCTTATGGAAGAAGTAAAGAAGGTATTTCTGCCAATGAAACTGGGGGAACTGCTTGATGAAACATTTAAAATCTACAGAAAGCATTTTCTGGTCTTTGTTCAAATATTCGCTGTTTTAAATCTCCCTATAATAATTGTTAATACTGCTACCGGTTTTTTTGAAGGCCCTTACGGGAAAATTGCATCTTCTTTTATATCAATTATACTTACTCTGTTGGTGATGCCTGTAATAAATTTCTTGCTTGCCCGGACCATCTCTGACGGTTATCTCGGAAAGAAAGTAACCCTGCTCACCACTTTTAAACATTTTGATCACATGAAATTCCGGAAGATGATTGGAACCTTAATACATTCCGGGTTAATGATATTTCTCGGTTTCTTGTGTTTGATAATCCCCGGATTCATCTTCCTTTTCAGATATGCTCTGGTGCCTCAAATAATAGCCATTGAAGGCACCTATGGTAAGCCGGCTCTTGAAAGAAGCCAGATCCTTATGAAAAAGAATTTTGGTAATTTGATGACTGCCGGTTTCGTTGTCGGGATTATTTCCTATGCTATTTACGGGGTTATCCTGCTTCCCATGATAATTTATGCGGCCTTACACCACAGCGCGGGCGCAACACCGTTGGCCCCGACCGGGATACTTATGGTTTCCATGACCTTTACCATACAAGTACTTTCCGCAATAGTAGTAACACCTTTGATGCTCACAGCTTACACTCTTTTTTATTACAATATGAGAATTAAGAAAGAGGGGTTTGATATTCAAATGCTGGCTTCCTCTGTTTCCGATGAGCAAGGAAGCGTACCGGTTAAATGAAAAAAGCGGCGCTTCTTCTCCTTTTGCCGCTGCTGCTTTTCAATCCTGTTTTTGCTCTGGAAAAAACAGAATTTAAGCCTTTAGTAAGCAATGAAAGTCCGGAAGAAACACCGGCAAAAAAACAGCAGATGTCCCCGGGAAAAATAAAGAGGACTCTCAGGAACATACTTGCCGGAAAAGAATTCAACCGGCTTAAGAATAAATCCGAGTCTTTACTAAAAATATTATTCGCGGAATTCCCGATAATCCCGATTATCCTGGCAAAGTTCGCAGAAATACTGCGGAATATTTTCCATCTTCTGACAACCAAAAGTTCCGCGCAAACAGCCGCTATTTTCCTGTTATTATTAATTCTTATTTTCTTTTTCGGCGTTATCTACTATTTTTTCGTAAAAAAAATAAGAAAAGAAGAGAAGACCGAACAGGGTATGATAATACAGGAAAAAGACCTGACCTCAAGCTCTTACGAAACACTTGCTAATAACGCCGTTGAAAAAAAGGACTATAAGAATGCCGTAAGGTATGGTTATTTTTCCGCACTACTCTTCCTGCATGAAAAGAACCGGCTGGAATTTGCCGTCTATAAAACAGACCTGGAATACCTGAGGGAAACTTCCGGCAAACCCGGGATAAACGAACCTCTTGAAAATATAGTCAGGACTTTCGAGAATATCTGGTATGGATTATCTCTTGCTACAGAAGCTGACACTGCAGAGATACAAAAGGAATTTTTAAAGCTAAAAGGCGGATTCTCTTGAAAAAATACCGTATTCAAATATTACTCGGGTTTGTTTTTTTAGCAGGTCTATTAATAACTTTTGCTACTGTTAAAGAGCCGGAGAATTTCTCAAATTCCTCTTACAACTCCGATCCCAAAGGCACAAAAGCCTTTTATCTCCTGCTGGAAAATACAAATCAGAAAGTTTCGCGTTTTCAGGAAAAACCTTATTATCTCAAGGGAAAAAGAGGCTCCCTGCTTTTAATAAACCCGGGAAGAAGTTTTTCAAAAGAAGAGGCCAAAACCATCAAAGTGTGGGTAGATGCCGGTAGCACTCTGGTCTATTTTAATGACGGCCTTTTACAGAATAAGACCGATAATCTTCTCTCGGAGTTTAATGTGTCCGTTGAGCGTTTTTCCAAAAAACCGGACAATCCTGAACTTACACCGGTGCTTTTCAATAATGAAGTAAAACGGCTGGAAGCAAAAGCCCCTTTATATTTTAAATCCGGAAGTAAGGGTCCAACGCTTGATCCGGTACTGGTGCTGGAACAAAATAGTGTGATGGTGTCTTTTACCTCGGGAAAAGGAACCGTATACCTGAGTTCTGCGGCAGGCCTCATGATTAACTCAAATATAGAACGAAGCGATAATGCAATATTCCTTTACAATTTTATCCTTGATCTGCAGGGTCCCGTTTACTTTGAAGAATATCACAACGGTTTTGAAAGCTCTCTTGACCCTTTTACAGAGCTTAAGCGTTCCCTGTCCGTAAGACTCCTCTTTCTTCAGCTTTTACTGGCAGGCGTATTATTTCTTTACCAAAGGGGCAGAAGGAAACGTCCGGCTGTAACTTTGGATAAATCCGGAAAACGCTCGGTTATCGAATATGTAATCTCCATGGGAAACCTTTTTATGTCAGCAAAAGCTTCTCTTTTGGTACTTAATCTGCTAAGAAAGAATTTTAAAGCGGAGATCTCTTCCTATTTTAGAAAAACAAATATTTTGGACACCGGATTACTTGACGCGGTAAAAAAACGCGCACCTGTTAAAAACACCAGAATAATGTATTATTTAACCGATTCAAATTTCCTTCAGGTTACAAATATCCAGCTTATTAAATATGCCAGAGAAATGGAAGAATTAAAAAGGGAGGTCAAAATAAATGACAGAATCAAAAACAAAAATAGGTGATTTTTGTGTTGCAGCAAGAGAAGAGATCAAAAAAGTAATTGTAGGTCAGGATAAAATAATAGATCCTTTGCTGGTCGCTCTTGTGTGCGGAGGTCACGTTCTGCTGGAAGGGGTTCCGGGAACAGCTAAGACACTGCTTGTAAAAGCTCTCTCCATGGCATCGGATTGTGATTTCAAGCGTATTCAATTTACTCCGGACCTGATGCCTTCCGATGTGCTCGGAACCTCGATTTATGACGAGAACTCAAAATGCTTTACTTTAAAAAAAGGCCCCATCTTCACCAACTTTCTTCTTGCTGATGAGATCAACCGGACTCCGCCCAAGACGCAATCCGCGCTTCTCGAAGCTATGGAAGAACATCAGGTAACAATTGATGGAGTAAGACATGGTTTTGACGAACCCTTTATTGTTTTCGCAACCTCCAACCCGATAGAATATGAAGGAACTTATCCTCTTCCTGAAGCTCAGCTGGACCGGTTTTTGTTTAAAATAACCATCGGTTATCCGGCAGAAAATATGGAAAAAGATATTCTTAAAAAACATCATGCCGGTTTTAACCCCAGAGAACTTAATCTGTCAGGCATAAAGAAAGTTATAGACAGGACCCTCTTTAAAGACCTTCACACAGAACTTAACAAAATCAAAGTTGAGGAATCCCTCTTTGAATATATAGTTAAGATCCTGGAGAAGACCAGAATGCATTCCGACCTGGCACTGGGCGCCAGTCCGAGGGCAGGAGTAATGCTCTTAAGCGCCTCAAAAGGTTTTGCAGCCTTGCGCGGAAGCGCTTTCTTAACCCCGGATGATATAAAATTCGCCTCCAGATTCGTACTCGGGCACAGGATTATGATAAAACCTGATGCCGAAGTGGAAGGCATTAATACGGAAACAGTCCTTTCAGATATCCTCTGCTCAGTGGAAGTCCCAAGATGATCTTAAAGCTTCTTCCTTCTCCGCGTCTTGTCGTCTTTGTTGCTGCAGGTATTCTCCTCCTTCTGGCAGGAGAAGGACTCGGAACAAGTTTACTTCTTTTTTATGACGCGCTTCTTTTACTGATTGTGTTTTTTGATCTGCTTCTGACACCGCATAGCAAGAGTCTTTCGGCCGAACGTATAGTTGAAGAACGGCTTTCTCTCGGAGGAAAAAACCCGGTCACGATAAAGATTAAGAATAACTCAACCGCTTTGCTTGAGTTTACAGTGGAAGATGAAACACCTCCCGACTTTGAAGTAATAAAAGGTCCCAATATCTTTTCTGTCCCGCCCGACTCCTCCGGTTCATTTACTTATCATATTACGCCTCCGGAAAGAGGGGATTTTTCTTTCGGGGATATTTATTTTCGCTACTTCTCCCCCTTAAGATTATTGATCATACACGATAAATTCAAAGCTAAAAATAATATACGGGTCTATCCCAATGTTCTTGAAATAAGAAAATACGGTTTTCTTGCCTTGCGTAACCGCCTGATAGATATAGGGCTTAAACACACAAAATACCGCGGTGTCGGAACCGAGTTTGAAACTCTGCGGGATTACACTTTTGATGACGACTTCCGATGGATAGACTGGAAAGCAACCGCAAGACGGCAAAAACCAACCGTCAGACAGCATGAAATAGAGCAGAATCAAAATGTAATAATAATGCTGGATGCCGGCAGATTAATGCTAAACGCAGTGGAAGGAATGTATAAGATCGATTATGCGATAAACGCCACCCTGATGCTCGCCTTTATTGCTATAAATAAAAGCGATAATATCGGAATAATCGTATTTTCCGATAAAATTGAGGCTTACGTCCCTCCCAAAAAAGACAAAAAACAGCTTTCAAGAATATCGGAGAGCTTGTATAACATAAAGGCAAAAATGGCGGAGTCTGATTATAAAAGAGCTTTTCTTTTCGCTAAAAGCAAAAATAAAAAAAGATCCCTCTTTGTTGTAATAACCGACCTCATTGACCTCTATGCGTCAAAGAATCTGATAAACAATGTAAAAAGTTTAAAACCCATGCATGCTTTTTTGTTTACCGCCCTTAAGGACCCGGCTCTCACGGAAATCTCGCTCAGCTCTCCATCAACTCTCTCAGAGGTTTACAGGAAAGCAGCAGCTTGCGACCTGCTGACAAAAAGAAGGACTGCTGTTCACGAATTGAAATCAGCCGGAGGGTTTGCTTTTGACGTACATCCGAAGGATCTTACGGTTAACCTTGTGAATTCTTATATTGAGATCAAGGAACGGCTTTAGGTCTGACATCATTTTTTTCTCTTCCCGTAAAACCGAAATACAGCACCATTAAAATAATAGTAAGAATTCCAAAACCGAATTTGTAAAGCTGGTTAATTCCCGACGGGGAGATAAAACCCTCAATAAGTCCCGCCAGGACTAGCATCGGAACCGTCCCCGCCATGAGTTTAACTGCTTCCAGAGAATTATTTTTCAAAGCTTCTTTTCTGGTAAAAAGGCCCGGGTTTAATATAGCATCACCGATCAAAAAGCCGGCACCTGCGGCAATAAATATACAAGTGAGCTCTATCATACCATGAGAAAAAACAAAAGACCATAAAAGATCACTGATTCCCTTCATAAAAGCCATACCGGCGCAAGCTCCCAGATGAAAACCGTTAGATACTATAATAAATAAAGTACCTATCCCGGCTGTTATACCAAAAGCAAAGGAGAGAAAAACTACTTTAATATTATTGGTCATAATGGCAGACGCCGCAAACGGCCTGGCCTGTCTTTCAATATCTGCCCATTTCTCTTCTTTTTTCATTTTACTGAAAGCTTCCCGTATAGATTGTTCTTCATAAACGGCTATTTTGTGATTGGCTGTGACCAGAAAAAAACCCGTTATCCCGGTAAGCACAAAGGCAAGAAAGGCCAGTAAAATATATTTAAAATATTTCCTAAAAAGCTGCGGAAAATCCGAGGAAAAGTATTTCATGATGGATAGAAAAGAGAATGGTTCATCCCTGTATATTTTGGCGTACGAATTTGCCACCAGCTGATTTAAATAACTTAGAAGACGGTAGTCCTTAAAATTACTCTTGGCAAAAGAAAGATCTGAGACCGTCCGCCTGTAAAGGTCCCCCAACTCAAGTATCTGCACCTGGTCCACTCTTTCAAGCCCGTTTTTCTCAAAGTTCTTCATTAACGTTTCAAGCTTTTCCCAGTCAGGTTTTCGTTGTCTGATAAAGATATCTATATTCATTTTATCGATTTTATCATTTTACCCGGAGTTAAGCAAGAACAGCCTCGGAACACGAAATCCGAAGGAGAAAGTATACTTTTATTGGCTTGAATAATATAAAAGTTTAGTGGGGCTTCGGGTTCGATTCCGCTTTCGCCAGTGATATAGGGCGGCTCTCTGATGAGTTTGCAAAGCTTTTGGATTCCACTGATATTTTATTTAGGGGACAGAGCCTATTTTATCGGGGTTTTATTGATTTTTTTTGGCCTTCCCCAAGGCAAAGCCTCTAATCTCATGTTGAATTTCTTCTCCAGCTTTCTTAAGGCTTTTTCTATTACCAACGGCCGGCCCATCATTGTTCGACGCCTTATTTTTTCCACAAAGGTGATTTCTTCTTTTTCTCCCAAGTATTCACTCCAGTTATCCTTGACTGCTTCTTTTAATTGTTTATTCTCGCTTAGCTTTATTTCTGCCTTTCCTTTCCCTACATGTTCTTTTGCGCTCGACCAGGCATAGTCACTCTCATTCTTTACCATTTTTGCTCTTACCGGGTTTTTCTCTACATATCTCACGGCTTCTAGTAAATGTGCTCCGTCCAATATACTTGAATAAAACCGCCCTTGCCATAAATGCCCTCTGGCCTTCCTTCTCCTGTTTATATATTGCGCGTATCTCATATGGGTTAAATTAAATGTCGTTGATAGTGAATACGCTCTTGTCGGAATGCAAATGAAATGCACATGATTTCCCATCAGGCAATAAGCAAGTATCTTCAAACCATACTTTTCGCTATATTCATTAAGCCAAACGCAGTATTTCTCATAGTCTTCTTTTTTTTCAAAGACTTTTAAACGGTAATTCCCGCGTTGTGTTATGTGGTGGGGCTTTCCTATGTCTACTACTCTTTTTACTCTTGGCATAACAATTTATACCATTTTATCAGGCAATTGTCAACATATAATAGGCTCTGTCCCCTATATAGCTGGCTGGTTAACTTTAATCTGTGGATTTCAAGGCATGAAAAAGCGTGGCTGTTTGCTCAGACCTCTGCTGTATACCGAATATTATTAATTTTACTCTTCTGTCCCGACAATACTTTCGTAATATTCCCTATAGTTTTCTTTATTACCGCCGCTGCGGAGAGCCATAGCCGCCCGGGGATGCTCATCCAGCATTCCGGCAATAGCATAGGGAATAATATAGCCCCATTCTATTTTTTCACGGAGGGGAATGAACTCCTTGGAAATTACATCAAGTATAGGACGAATGTCGAATTTTGGATTTTTTAGAAAACCGAGTATTAACTCAGTGGGACAATTTCCGGCAGCCCTGCCCAGTCCATATATCGTGCAATCCACAGAGTTGGCATCATGAATAATGGCTTCAATGGTATTTGAAAACGCCAGCTGTTGATTGTTGTGCGCATGTATGCCTATTTCCTTGTTTTTGATAATACTTTTTGCCTTTTTAATAAGATATTCCACGGGTTCCTGATATAAAGAACCATTACTATCTACAAGATTTATTACATTGGCCTTGCATTCTTTCTCCAGCTGCACCAGCGCTTCCGTTAATTCTACATCCCTGGCTTTTGATATTGCCATAATATTTACCGCAGTCTCGTAACCCTTGTCCGCCATTTGATTACAAAGAAAAATAGCCTTATCAATATCTTTTACATAGGCGGCAACCCTTATCATGGATACGGGACTTTCCTTTTTAGGTTTAACATCTGCCGCATCAACACGTCCCACATCAACCATAACGGAGATTTTCGTATTGGATTTAATTCCTTTAATGACTTTATTGATATCTTCATCATCACAAAACTTCCATTTACCATATTCTTCCGGAGAAAACAATTTTCTGGAGTTTTTATATCCTATCTCCATATAGTCAACGTTGGCTTCAGACAGCGCTTTATATACTTCTCTGACAAAGCTGTCTTCAAATTGATGATTATTGATCAATCCGCCGTCCCTTATCGTACAATCCAGAACCTTTATCTTCGGTCTAAACATTTTACCCTCATTTTTCCATGAATTTACCTACAGGCTTTAATAATAACATGATTTTAGCAGAAAATCAGCAAAAAAAGACCTTTCCCTTGAAAAAGGCCTTTTTTAAATGATTAACTTGATTTTTCTTTATCGACTTTTATAGACTTTTAGACATGTTTCTAACCTATCGCTTCTTCCCCGGTCTCACCGGTTCTTATTCTGATACAGTCTTTTAGGTCAATGACGAATATCTTCCCATCGCCTGTTTCCCCGGTCCGAGCTCCTTTTGTTATCGCACTTATGGTTTTTTCAAGAAAAACATCGTTAACAGCTATTTCCAGACGTACCTTTCTTAGGAGGTTCCCTGTTTCTTTAATTCCCCTGTAAACCTCAGTAACCCCTTTCTGGCGTCCGTGCCCCAGAACTTCAGAAACGGTTATCAAATTCACCTCTTCGTGGTACAACTCCTTCTTCACATCTTCCAGCTTATGCGGCTGAATTATCGCTATAACTAGTTTCATAATATACCTCCTTAAATCGTCAATTGTCATTCGTAAATCGTAAATTTCTTTTGCTTTTTCATTCGAGAACCGTGTACGCCGTTTCTTTGTGCTGTGTCAGATCCAGTCCGATTGCTTCCTCTTTTTCACTGACTCTTACACCTATAAATTTATCCACGACCTTTAATATTCCAAAAGTAACAACGAGAGAGTAGATAAGCGTAAACAAAACCGCTCCAAGCTGGATAAGAAAGAGTTTTGGGTTCCCGTTAAATAGACCGTCGGCGCCGGCGGGGTTAATTAACTTACTGGCGAATAATCCGGTTGCGAGAGCCCCGAAGATCCCGCCTATGCCGTGAACACCGAAAGCGTCAAGAGAGTCATCATAACCGAATTTCATTTTTACTATCGCAACCATAAGGAAGCAGACAATAGAAACCCCGATACCTATAAGCATCGCAGGAATTATTCCTACAAAACCGGCAGCAGGCGTAATCGCCACAAGACCGGCAACTGCGCCCGTTATAGTACCGAACATAGTGGGTTTTCCGCTGTGCATCCAATCTATAACAGCCCAGGTGAGCCCGGCGGCAGCGGCGGCGGTGTTGGTCACGACAAAAGCGTTTACGGCTATGCCGTTGGCAGAAAGCGCTGAGCCGGCGTTAAAACCAAACCAGCCGAACCAGAGAAGCCCTGCTCCAAGCACGGTGAAGGGAAGATTATGCGGAGCGACTGCAACGGGAAAATGTTTTCTTTTACCGAGGTAAAGAGCCGTAACAAGAGCGGCAACGCCGGCGTTGATATGAACAACGGTACCGCCCGCAAAATCGAGAGCTCCAAAATTCCTAAGAAGTCCGCCAACACCCCAGACCATGTGGGCAATCGGATCATAAACAAACGTAGCCCAAAGAATTGTAAAAATCAGGAACGCGGAAAATTTCATTCTCTCAGCAAAAGCACCGATAATAAGAGCCGGCGCAATCACCGCGAACATCGCCTGAAAGATCATAAATGCCTGATGGGGTATTGTTGCTGCGTAATCCGCATAAGGTTCAAGCCCTACACCCCGAAGCCCCGCCCAGTCGAGAGATCCTATAAAAGAATTTCCCGGAGCAAACGCCAGGGAATAACCAAAGAGCACCCACTGCAGTCCTAAGACACACATTATAATAAAACATTGCATCAAAACACCCAGAACATTTTTTCTTCTTACCATCCCGCCGTAGAAGAACGCCAGCCCTGGCGTCATTAAGAGCACCATGGCCGTCGCAATAAGTACAAAAGCAGTATCGCCCGAGTTAATTGCTGTTGGCATATTATTATCTCCTCCCCTAAACCACTTTGGGTACAGGGCTTAGAAAAAATGTCCGGATAACCGCTCCTTAGAGGGCTACCCGGACATCAATGTCCACTTTTTCCGGCTTTTTTCTTTGCCGGTTTGGAATTATTAAATATTTTTGTATACTTAAAACATTTACAGTTTTAAAAGAAGATCCTGATATTTCGCCATCGGCCAGAGATCATCAGCGACAATAGTTTCTGCTGTATCTACCAGCTTTCTAAGTTCCAGCAGGAGCTCCGCCCCTTCATTGGCGCAAGTTTCTGCTTTCTTATGTAAATCCCCCATCTTTTCCAGCTTTTCCTGAAAACTCTCAAATTTTGCAAGTTTTGCCCTTATATCCGAATAAGCTCCTTCTATCTCTTTTACTTCATCAGCAAGCACCTTCGAAACAACTCCGGCAGATTTTACAGAAAGCGCCGTTTCCGCCGTCTTTCTCATATGCTTTGCTACCGACGGCAGAATAAGGGTCTTTACCATATTTTTAGCTGTTTTAAACTCTATATCTTTTATTTTAATATACGTCTCAAGTTTTATCTCTATCTTTGAATGCAGCTCTCTTTCGGAAAGAACTTTAAATTCCGTAAAGAGTTTAATGGTATCTTCTTTCAGAAATAAACTTAAAGCCTCCGGAGTGGTCTTGGTATTCGGCAACCCTCTTTTCGCCGCTTCTTTATGCCATTCTTCGGAGTAACCGTTGCCTTCGAACCGGACTTTCTTGGATTCTTTAAGAATATCTTTTAATACCAATATTGCATTGGCCTTCACGTCTCCTTTAAGTTTTGAAAGCCTGCTGTAAATTTCTCTGTAACCGAAGGCAGCTATCAAATTTAACATAACTGCGCCTTCAGAACAGTTCTGAGAGGAACCAACCGCTCTAAACTCAAATTTATTACCGGTGAAGGCAAGAGGCGAGGTCCTGTTCCTGTCAGAAGCATCTTTTGAAACCTTCGGAATATTTTGCACTCCGAGAGAAATATGCGCCAGCTGTTTTTCCGTAGGTTTTGCAACTATTCCCTCAATTTCATTAAAGAGCGTATCAAGATATTCACCGAGATATACGGACATTATTGCAGGAGGCGCTTCGTTGGCGCCCAGTCTATGATCATTTCCGGCATCTGCTACCGCAGCGCGAAGTATCCCTCCGTATTTATTCACCCCGTAAAGGATGGCCCCGATGGTAATGAGAAAATTAATATTTTTTAGCGGGGATTTGGACGGCTCTAAATAATTTATCCCGGTCTCGTCACCCAGTGACCAGTTAAGATGTTTGCCGGAACCGTTTACACCGGCCATAGGCTTTTCATGAAGACAAGCCACAAAGCCGTGTTTTTTTGCAACTTTTTGCATTATGTCCATCAGTTTTAGATTATTATCAATACCCAGATTTGATTCATTATGCAGCGGCGCAATTTCAAATTGGTTGGGCGCCACTTCATTATGTCTGGTCTTTGCCGGAATCCCTCTTCTGTAAAGTTGTATATCCAGATCTTCCATAAAGTTAAGTACTTTATCTTTTATAGAACCAAAGTAATGGTCTTCCATTTGCTGACCCTTTGCCGGCGCCGCGCCAAAGAGAGTCCGGTTGCAAATGAAAAGATCCGGTCTGGTATCGTAGAGCTCCTTGTTAAAAAGAAAATATTCCTGTTCCAGCCCTACGTAAACTTTAATTCTTTTTGAAGTTCTATTCCCGAGGAGTCTTTGAAGTTTAATAGCTTCTTCCGTCAAAGCTCTCTGCGAACGAAGAAGCGGCGTCTTTAGGTCAAGGACTTCTCCTGTCCAGGAGAGAAATACCGAAGGAATTACGAGAGTCTTTGCCTGTTCGGATTCCAATAAAAAAGCAGGAGAGGTCGGATCCCAGGCGGTATAGCCCCGGGCTTCGAAGGTGGATCTTATTCCGCCTGACGGAAAAGAAGAAGCATCCGGCTCTGATTGAATGAGCTGTGAGGCGGATAATCTTTCTATAATGTCTCCGTTCTCATCATAAGTAATAAAGGCATCATGTTTCTCTGCAGTACCGCCTCTTTGGGGCTGGAACCAGTGAGTAAAGTGCGTCGCCCCGCTTTCTATCGCCCATTCTTTCATCGCATGCGCCACATCCCCCGCTATATCCTGATCGAGAGACTTCCCTTCCTCAATAGTCTCCATAAGCTTATTGAAGACCTCTTTACTGAGCTTTGCCTTCATTATTTTTTTATTAAACGTCAGTTCTCCAAAAATCTCGCTTGCCTTAATCATTGTTCCTCCATTTGAAAAATTAGTCTAAAAGTCCGTAAGGTCCATAAAGTCTATAACGTCTCACATTATAGTGGTATTAATTATATTCGGCGGGGAGGTTTTTCCCGCCTTCAATCAATTGTCAATTTCTTTTGGCTTCTTCGCCCTATTTCTGCAGGAAAACTACCTTTGTTTTCAGGTACAAGAGGATTTTAACACAGAAATAGCATGTTGTCAAGCTAATTCTTATAAATATCAGTAAATACACACTGTATGATATACTATTACTACAATAACGCCTATTTATAATAGCAATATTACTGTATTTACAGGATATTAGCGTAATTAGCCTCTGCAACAGGAATTTTACTCTATTATTAGCCAAAAAGCGACTGTCACCAGGGGACACTGAAGAAGCAGAAATGCTATTACAGGGCTATGCTTTTAGGGTGACTGTCACCGGAAAAGGGTACTTATTTATGGGGTGGAGATTTGAAACATATAGTATATTTCTGCAGCTATTGCGACAAGAGCTATAACGCTTAATATGACCTGAAAATATTCGAGTAGCGGTTTATTCATTCGCATGTTGCCCTCTTCATCCAACACTATTCTTGCCTGATAAGAATCAACAAGTACCGCTTTTTCAGGACTTTCTTGTAAACACAAAATTGGCTCTTCTATATCATCTTCAAGAAGTTTTGTGTTTTGAGTAAGGCTGATAGGATATGAATATTTATGTGAGTATGTTTTGCCGTTGACTTTGTATGCAAATATTAAAACCCTGATGCTGGCACTATCACCCGAACCTTCTACCGTGTATTTTTCAATTATTGTTGACGCGACACATATACCATTCTTGAATATATTAATATCTTTAATTCCGCGATAGACACCAAATATTATTCCAGCTAAAAATCCCAGATATAAGAACCAGAACAATATTTTAATTGCTATATTTTCTGAGCCTATAGCAAAATAGTACATCGGAACAAGAAATACAGCAAACGCAAACAACAAAACCGAGGCATTTTTTCCGAACAACAGTTGTAGTTTAATACTAAGCGGAATTTCTCTTGGGGGCGGCTTTAAATACTTATATTTTTCCATATTTATTTATTCCGTCTTAAACAGCCTGGCGGTTTCGGAGACTAATTCTTTCAGGTATTTTGTACCGGAGGCGGTTACTATCCGGTCGCTCACGACCACGCCTTCTTTTAAGGTCAGGTTTTGAATTTTACTTAATTCATAGTCTACGGCTTCCTGCTCCGGTTTTGCAGCTGTCCGGCCTACCAGAAGTCCGGCACGGGCAAGTATTGCTTCACCTTCCCCTACTGCTGCAATTACTTTCCCGTCGTTGTAGAGTTTTCTCAAAATATTTCCGAGATCCAAATTAATATCTATTGATTTCGCCGCGCAGGTAAAAGAAATAACATCGTAGAATTGATAATCAACCTCGGCAATATGAACCTCTGCGGACTTATCCTCCAAAAAAGATTGGCGGACAGGCTGTCCGGAGTTTCGGCGAATGGAATTCAATTTATTATTCATGCCGCATTTCCGCCTGAGGCGAGATCTCACCGGAGTTCCTCTCTGATGGACATCCACGGAGTTACCTCCGTGGTTTTCTGCGGCATACTCGCCATAAATATCAGCGCCTTTATCTCCTTCGTTCTCTTTCTTTTTTGTACCTGCAATCACAATTTCGGCGCCTCTTTATGCAAAAAATATTTTCAACTCTTTGGCATTTTCTTTATTCCCGGTATCGGTAACTATCAGTACTTTTTTTCCGCTCAGACGCCTCTTTTCCGCAAAACGGCCGAGTATTTCTCCTATATTCATGTCTTTATTTGCTTCCATACCATAAACACTGCCATTTTGTATCTCACCTTTAATAAAATCTATTTCCGAAGCAATCTTGCCGTCACGGGAAAAAGCGGTTAATTTTCCATTAAGTTTACCTTCGGCATATGTAGAACTTGAAGAAACCTTTCCGTTTTTAAAATAGCTCGTAGCCGCACCGTTTCTTTTTCCGTCTTTATATGTTTCAAGAAGACGCAGCGTTCCTTCTTCATCAAATATTTTTACATCCCCATCAGGAATAGCTCCGCTTTTGAGTCCCGACTTTATCCCGTAATACGGAGAAAAAGAAAGCGTGGTCAAAGTCATCTGCAGATCTTTCGGTATCTTACACTCTTCCCTGGCAACTTCAGTTCCGCTCTGATCGAAATAAACCAAATATACTGCTTCCCCTTCTTTTATCATTTTTCTGGTGGTGTCAGAAAAAACAAACAAAGGCAAACAAATAAGCACCAGCGTAAGCATTATAATATTTCGAAAATTCTGACTCATAATATAGTATATACCATAAAAATAAGCTTAAACAAGAAAAAACCAACAAAAAGTGGGACAGGCACGTGCCTGTCCCACTTTTTTCACTTTTTACTGCTTTTTGTACTTTTTCTTTTATTTTATGCTGTTTTAAGAATGTCCTTCAAATCTTCGTCTACTGTCTTTATGGGTTTGATGTCGAAATTCTTGACTAAGAAAGCCAGTATGTTCGGGGAGATGAACGCCGGTAATGACGGGCCTAGTCGGATGCCTTTTATTCCCAAGGAGAGCAGGGATAGAAGGATGACCACGGCTTTTTGTTCGTACCAGGAAAGAATAAGCGATAGAGGGAGAGAGTTCACATCCGTTTTAAAAGCATCAGCAAGAGCTAAAGCTATTTTTACGGCAGAGTAGGCGTCGTTGCACTGGCCTAAATCTAATAGACGAGGTATGCCGCCGATATCTCCGAGATCCATATAATTGAATCTAAATTTACCGCAGGCAAGAGTAAGGATAATCGTATCCTTCGGGGTCTTTTCTGCAAACTCGGTATAGTAATTCCTGCCGGGTTTTGTTCCGTCACAACCGCCGACCAGGAAGAAATGCTTTATCGCTCCTGATTTCACTCCGGCTACTACTTTATCCGCAACGGAGAGCACGGCATTCCTTGCAAAGCCCGTTGTCAAAGTTTTCCCTGCAGTTTCTTTGAAACCCTTTAGCTCTTTTGCTTTGTTGATCAATATTTTGAAATCAGAATGCTTTACATGTTTTACTTCCGGAAAAGCGACCAGGCCTGTGGTATAGACCCTGTCAATGTAGCTCGTTCCAGGTTTTTGTATACAATTGGTCGTAAAAAGAATCGCCGCGGGAATATTATCAAACTCTTTCTGCTGGTTCTGCCATGCTGTCCCGAAATGCCCCGCAAGAGATTTATATTTCTTTAGCCCCGGATAACCGTGGGCAGGCAGCATCTCACCGTGAGTGTAAACATTCACCCCCGCCTTTTCCGTAAGCTTCAAAAGTTCTTCCAGATCCACTAAATCATGACCAGAAACTATTATCGCAGGTCCTTCTTTAACGCCGGTTGAAACAACGGTCGGAACCGGATGGCCGAACCTTTCGGTATGACCCGCATCAAGAAGCTCCATCACTTTAATATTTGCCTGTCCACACTCCATATTTAATCCGACCAGCTCTTCAAGCTTGATATCTTTATTTGTCAGGGAAGACAGAGCTTTATGAAAGAAAGCGTAAACACCTTCGTCTTCCTTTCCTAAAATGTACGCGTGATTAGCGTACGCCGCCATACCTTTGAGACCGTAAGTAAGAAGCTGTTTGACTGATCTTATATCTTCATTTTCGATATCATTTAATATTCCGTTTTCCTTGCCATCCTCTTCCATCTCTCCCAGAGTCTCAGGCGGAACATATTTTGCTTCCTTCGGAAGAGACTGCTCCTTAAAAGCGGCCTTTGCTGAAGACGAGTATATATCCAAAGTTAATTTTCTTATAATTTCGCCTTCTCTGATGATTTTTTCAAGACGCTCCGGGTTAAAATTCACATTAGTTACCGTAGTAAAAAGCGCGTCCACTGTAAACCTGTTGATAGAACGGTCTATTTTTGCTTTATTTTTCCTTGCTTCATTTGCCAGATACCCTATCCCTTTCAACTGATATATTATAAGATCCTGTAAGAACGATACCTCCGGAACCTTCCCGCACACTCCTGAGTTACTGCATCCCTTTCCTCCCGACGCCTGCTCGCACTGGTAACAAAACATTTTTTGCCTCCTTTTTGGTGAAACGATTCCACCGATTTCAAAACTTTTGGATTCCACTGATACAAACCATGGCTCCTGCAATATGATACTATTATGGTATCATATTAACTATGATATATGTCAGGTTGGGCGATATTACGATTTTAATTTTAGATTAGTTCTTTCTTTTCTGCTTTATATCATTTTTATGGCGAGTATGCCGCAGAAAACCACGGAGGTAACTCCGTGGATGTCCACCAGAGAGGAACTCCGGTGAGATCTCGCCTCAGGCGGAAATGCGGCATGAATAATAAGCAAAGCTTTTCCCGATAGGAGGATAAGTCCGCAGAGGTTCATAGTGATCTATTGCTCTTATTTTACCGTTTTTGTCGTACCATTTTACAGGTCCGTTAAGTTTACCATCTTTACATCGGGTACAGTCCCAAAGAGCAGGACAGTCCCCTTACTTTTGATTATTCAGGTGCAATTTATAAAATATTTCACGCATGTTATTATTTTCCCGCTGCACCTTTATATATATGAACAAAATCTTTGCGGAAGATTTTATCTCCGCTCGGGAGCTCTATATAATCTTTTCCGCCGCTGTAAACATCCATCAGTGTATCTGCCATATTTTCTATAAGTCCGTCTTTTATCCCGGTAAGATTTGTTTTTACTTCAAGACGCGAAAGCCAGGCTTCAATGTGCGAAGAGGCGTCTTTACTGCCAAATACTTTTTCTCCAAATAAATTTGACCTGAAAGCAAAGAACTCATATTTTTTCATATATTTCATCCACGAAAGCAGAAGACACGCAAGACCTTCGCTGTGAGGTACATCTGTCCAGGCGGATAAACAATGTTCCATCCAATGGAGATACGCTTTTCCGTTCCAAGCCATCTGCCTTAAAGGCGAACAGGCAATTGTACCGGAATAACTCATAAGTCCGCGGTAATCAGGATCGTCCGGATTTTCCATGGCAAGAGGCGTATTTTCTATGGTTTTAAGCATAATATCTTCTGCCATTCTGTCTTTTAGCGGAACCTCTCCAAAATGCGTAAGATACGGCTCCAGAAGATGACAGAGAATATCAACTCCGGAATACGCTGTCTGCTCTTTTGTAAGCGAATATGTAAGTTGCGGGTCAATTATAGAAACGGCCGGAAAGAGATGGCTGTCCATCAGATGAACTTTTTGTTTCAGCTCCGGATTGGTTATTACCGCCGTGGGATTTCCCTCCGAACCCGTAGCCGGAAGGGTCGGGATCATCAGCATCGGAAGAGGATTGATATTTATTTTACATTTTTTTTCAGAACAATGTACAAAATCCCATATAGAAACATTATCTTCGCATTTAGCTATAAGAGCAATGCCTTTAGCGGCGTCCATAGCGCTTCCACCGCCAAGAGCTATTACAAAATCAGAACCCAAAGATTTAGCAAGCCTTCCCCCTTCATCAATAGTTATTGATCTGGGATTTGCTTCCACCTTATAAAATATTTCAAAAGAAATCCCGTTACTTTTCAGCTGCGCAAGGAGATTATCCAGATAACCGAGTTTTTTAACGGAGTTCCTGCCGGTAACGATAAACGCTTTTCTGCCGAGAAGTTTTGCTTCAACCCCTGCTCTTTTAAACTCCCCCGTCCCAAAAATAAATTTCACAGGCCAGTACAATTCAAATTTTATCATTTAGGCTCCTGAAGCATCTGATTTTAAGATTGAAACTATCTTTTTCATAGCTTCAAAATATATTACAAGCACCAGTATTATCATCACGATTGAAAGCCCGGCATTTAAATAGTTTTTCCTGGGAAGATAATTAACGTAAATATTCATAACCCCGGCTGTAATAGTAGTAACAAACATAAAGAGGGACGGAAGAAAAGTAACCAGGGCATATTTCCAGTTCTTTGTTGTCGAAAGTATGAAAACCGTCCCGAAAGCCAGGGCAACCGTCGCCAGAAGCTGATTTGCCACGCCGAACATCGGCCAAATCGTACTTATATCCCCTTTATAAACAAGATACCCCCAGGCAAAACTGATGACTCCTCCGGTAATTAATACTCCTAGGAGTGAAGTCCCGCTTGCAAGTTTTTCATTTACCGGCTTTATTATCTCCTGTAGTATATATCTCGCCACCCGTGTTCCTGTATCCACCGTAGTTAAAATAAATAACGCTTCAAACATTATGGCAAAATGATACCAGTAACCCATCATTCCTTTCATTCCAGGTATGGAAGAAAGAATAACGGCCATTCCTGCGGCTAAAGAAACCGCGCCTCCTGACCGGCCCGTAAGAGTTTCTCCCACCATTTTTTCTATCTCAACAAGATGCTCCGGCGTATAACCGAGAGTTAGAAAAATATGCTGTGGAATATTTATGGCAAAATAATCCGCGGGAATAAGCACCGTGGCGGCAATGAGAGCCATTATAGAAACAAATCCTTCCACAAGCATGGAGCCGTAACCTATTAATAATATATCCGACTCCTTGTCTATCATCTTCGGGGTTGTTCCGGAAGCGACCAGACTATGAAAACCCGAGATTGCTCCGCAAGCAATGGTAATGCAAACAAACGGCCAGACTTTTCCGGGAATAATAGGACCGCCCCCGCTTATAAAAGCTGTAAAGGCGGGCATGTGTATCTGCGGGTTAACTATCACTATTCCAAACGCAAGGAGGATTATCGTTCCTATTTTCATATAAGAGCTCAGATAATCTCTGGGGCAAAGAAGGAGCCATACGGGAAGCACTGAAGCAACAAAACCATAGACCGGAAGAATTATCGATAGCGCAGGTTTGGAAAGTAAGAACCATTTTCCAAATTCTGATTTGGAAACCTGTTCTCCGAATATCACGCCAAGAAAAACAAGAACTACTCCGATTAAAGACGCTTCTACCAGTCTTCCGGGGCGGATTTTATACATCCAAAGCGCTACAACAAGAGCTGCGGGAATTGTGGAAAAAAGCGTAAATGTTGCCCAGGAGCTTTCATTTAAAGCATTTACCACAACAAGCGCAAGTCCTGCCAGAGCCGTTATAATAATAAATAGAACTGCAAAACCGGCGGCAATTCCTGCGGGTCTGCTTATATATTTTTTTACGAGATTGGAAAGAGATAAACCATGATTCCTTACCGAAGCAAAAAGAATTACGATATCATGAACAGCCCCGCCAAGACAGGCTCCTATTAAGATCCATAAAAATCCCGGAAGGTAGCCAAATTGCGCAGCTAAAACAGGTCCGACAAGCGGCCCCGCTCCCGATATTGCCGCAAAATGGTGTCCAAAAAGCACCCACTTATTAGTCGGATGATAATCATGGCCGTCCTTTAATTCGTGCGCCGGGGTAGTCTTTTTATCATTAAAAACCAATATTTTCGTAATAATAAATTTGGCATAAAATCTATAGGCCAGCGCAAAAACAAGCATTGCTGTTATTAATAATGTAAGAGCATGCATATTTAAAATATATCAGAAGTGGTGCAAATATTCAATATGAGTTTTGCTCATTTTTTGGTAAACTATATATATGACAGTAGTATTAATAATATTCATTCTTACATACGCAGGACTTTCTTTTGGAGGATTTCCTTACTTCCGGCTGGATAGAGCAGGAATAGCAATAGTGGGCGCGGTCTTAATGGTAGCCTTCGGGGCGTTATCCTTCGAGGAGGCATTAAAGGCTATAGATTTTAATACAATCCTTCTTCTCCTTGGCATGATGATGGTTTCAGCTAACTTGAAAACGGCCGGTTTTTTTGTGATGCTAAGCTGCTTTATCCAAAAACGTATCAAGACCCCTGTTTATTTACTTGCTGTTATTATTTTTGTTGCAGGCGGGCTCTCGGCGCTTTATGTTAACGATACAATTTGTATCTTCTTCACTCCCTTCCTCCTTGAAATAATAAGCGCTTTATCATTAAATCCAATTCCGTTTCTTATCGGCTTTGTAACTGCCTGTAACATCGGGTCTGCCGCCACGCTTACGGGAAACCCGCAAAATATGCTTATAGGTATTTACTCCGGCATTTCTTATTTTGAATTTTTCATCAAGCTTTTTCCTATAGTCTTACTTTGTCTTATTATCAACTTCCTTGCAGTATTCCTTATATATAGAAGAAAGCTCGTAAGCGCAACACCTGCTAAAATACCAAAAAGCAAAGAAGTAATTCATCTTTCTCTGATTTACAAGACCCTTGCGGTGACATTTTTAATGTTTGTATCTTTCTTTTTGGGAGTCAACCTTGCCCTTACCGCAATTTCCGGTGCAGCCCTTCTTTTGATTACAAGAAGGATCAATCCTGAAAAAATCTACAACGGCGTCAACTGGTCGCTTCTTTTAATGTTCTCCGGACTTTTCATAGTCGTTCACGCTCTTGAAAAAAGCGGGATCTCTCTTAAGTTTTTCGAATTAGCAAAAACCTTTAACCTGGAAAACAAATGGAGTTTCTCTTTCGCAGCCACAATACTTTCAAATATAGTAAGCAATGTCCCCGCAGTACTCCTCTTTAAACCTATAATGAATATGTTTGCCAATCCGGAAAAAATGTGGCTGCTTTTAGCTGTGATTTCTACTTTTGCAGGAAATCTGACACTTGTCGGTTCTGTCGCAAATCTTATAGTAGTCGAGCAGGCAAAGCCCTATGTAAAGCTGGGATTTTTTGAATATCTAAAGGTAGGAATACCGCTTGCGATAATAACAATTATAATAGGAACTTTACTCTTATAGCAAATAACTGGTTGCTAAAAACTCACCTTTTTTCCATTCAATTAGAAATTAAAGAGCTTCTTGCAGTCATGGCACTCATTTCAATAAACCAATCTTACCAATTTTCTTACTTCCATCCGGAGCTATAACTACATACAAATAAACACCACGGGCTACAAGTTCATTACTCTCGTTCTTCCCGTCCCATTCTATCCAGCCAAGGTTTCCTAAGTCTGATTCCTTTATCTCTCTTATCTTCTCTCCGGCAATGTTATATATCGTTACGGTGCAATCCACCGGCAGGTTGATTATTTTCAATTTACCGTCCACTGCTGTGCCCGGCCTATATGGATTTGGATACACTATCACATTATTTAAATTACTGCTTACATACGTCCCGAACACTCTGTACGTGCTGAAATGATTTACTTGAGCTGTTACTTTTCCTCCGGATACTACCTGGGTTCCGGGAACTATCGTATATCTACCCGTTGTCTCGTCGTAATAATATATCCGTAAACAATTCTCATCCATTGCTCCTATATCTTCCGGTAAATATGGGATAGATATCTTTACAGGCGAGCTAAAGGTCATATTCTTTACTGTCCACGGGGTTCCGCTTGTGTCTATCTCTCCGAAATCCCTGATTATCGGGTTTACCGTCGCCTTATACCTTAATCCCGTTGCCGCACTCGCAGGATTTTCCGTAACTCTTGCTCCTACTACTTTACTTCCCGTAAATGCTCCGGCAGGTATTTCTATTCTTGTTCCGTCTATATTTGAAATTATTGTACCCATACTCCCGTCTACATTAACCGCTTCATACACTTTAACTTCTACATTTCCCTTTACTCCCGCGATTTCCTTATCTGCAACCTCTATCGTCTGTTTACCTATCGTCTTTAATGCTGTAACTACTTGAGTGATTCCATTATCTCCCGATACAAATACATAATCTACAGGTTTTACTACATTCGCATCAGTCAAACTAAATCCTACTGTATTTAAGTATCCGGTTATCGGGGTGCTATCCTTATACGCTTTTATCGTGACATTAAACGAACTGCCTGCTATCGCCTCCAGAGGCGCCCCGACAACAAGTTTGTTTACCGTGCAAAGTTTTATTGTACTTGTTATATCCGCTGTATTTCCGGCTCCATCTGTATATCTTACGTATGCGGTTTTTAATCCGTCTGCACTCTCTAAATCCCATGTCTTTGTCCCGGCTGCATATGCTACCGCAGTTGACCAGGTGCTGCCGTCATTACTAAACTGCATATTCGTTACTCCGCTTCCCACTCCATCTTCAGCTGATATTGATAACGTTACTCCTATTGTCATTGTTAAACTTGCTCCGCTATTTATACTTACTGTTCCTGCCGGTGCTGTTGCATCCATTATTATTGTATCCGCAATATCCCCTGTCCAATTTCCTGCATTATCCTTATACTTCACATACACAGTCTTGGTTCCGTCCACCGAGGCTAAATTCCAATTCTTTATTGTCGCGTATGCTTCAGCCGTTGACCAGGTACTACCGTCATTACTAAACTGCATCTGGCTCATTCCGCTTATCGCGTCCGTTGCCTCTAAATTTAGAATAACATTCTGATTATTGGTATATTCCGCATTATTATTTATTGTTATGGTCGTTGCTGTTGGCGGATCATAATCCGCTGCTGTCACTGTCCCGGTTGCTATATTACTTCCCGATATAGTATTTCCTGCCAGATCCTGCACTCCCGTTACCGTAACAGAGAAACTGTCTGTTGATGTTAACGTCAGAGCTCCTATTGTCGTCACTTTGTTTGCATATGAAATTGTCGCTGATGTAAGTATCTTTGCTGCTCCTATCGGCGAGGTTATTACATAATTTCCTTTATTCGTCGCGGTTGCAAGAGAAAGATCCTCACTGAATGTTATTAATACCTGCGAGCCGTTTGCTGTCGCTGTTACTACTGTCGGCGATATTGAATCTGTTAATGCCGCATATTTGACCGTACTTGTTGTATTCGAGCCGGCTGATGTCGTTACTATTACATTATAGGTACCTGCTGTTATTCCTGTTGGCACTACTCCCTGCTGTATCTCTGTATCGCTTACCACTATATACGGGTTTATTGTCACTGTGGACGGGCCGGTCATGGTTACTCCTATTACGCTATTACTTCCTGCACCTGCAAAAAACCCGTTACCATATATATTAATTGTGTTTAAAAGATGTTTGTACCCGCTGTTCGGGCTTACGTCTGTTACTCTTGGCGGGGTTGCGCTTACGGTAAATTGAGTTCCGCTGCTATCCCCCCCTCCGGTTGTTACCACCACATTATATGTTCCTGTGTTCAATGTATTTGGAATGACTACTCCTGTTATATTTGTATCTGAAGCAACGGTATATGCAGTTGTTATAGTTGTTCCACCGACTTTAATACTGCTCACATCAGAGCTGTTTGTTCCGGCAAAGAAACCTGAACCGGAAATTGATACTGTTACACTCTGGCTGTATGCCGAACTGTTCGGGGTTATCGTTGTTATCACAGGGGCTGTTGTTGTTAACGTTAATTTCCCTGTAGAAGTTGAATTACTTCCTTGAGGTGTATAAACTATTACATCATACGTTCCGGCTTTGGTTTTTAACGGAACTACAGCGCTGTTTATTACGCTGTCTGAAATACACGTGAATCCGGACAAATTGGTCGCTGTCCCTAATTTAATTGCGGTGACGGAGGAGCTGGAGGTGCCGGCGTAGAAATTTAGGCCGGTTATTGTTATTGTGTTTGCTTGTAGATTTGAGGCACTACTTGGGGTTATTGTTAATACAACAGGCATACTGTTTGCCATTGTGATATTTCCGGTAATACCTGATTTATTATTCCCGTCTTTGGCTGTTATCTTTACGGGGCCTTCTACTTTACTGTAAGTTTGGCTGAAAACAAGCACTCCGTCAGTCAATCTTACTGAGGTCAGTCCTAAAGTCCCTGTTCCGTTTGTTGTTAAGGCAACTATCGGAGAGCTTTTTACAAGATTACTGTTTGAGTCTTTTGCTGTTATAGTTACATTAAATCCGTTTATGTCAGCCACTGCCGGAGCGGTCACTGTATATGAGGCTATTGTTCCTGTTGTGGTTACTGATGTTGTACCGACAATACTGCCTGACGCGGCGGTTACTGTTGTTGTTCCTATTGAGGCCGGCGTTGTTAACATGAAACTGAACTTACCGTCAACATCGCTTATGCAGATTGTTCTGTCCAAGGTTCCGCCGCTTGACACTATTGTTAAACTTTTCCCGCTTACTCCTTTTGAATCTACATCCTTTATCGTGCCGTCAACTAATACAGCCTGAGCGGCCACACATGTTGTAGGGAATAATACCATACTGATACTGTTCGCGGGTTTCGTAAACAGTATCGCATCACTTAAACTGCTCTTTCCGCCGCCTGTTATTTTTATCTTTATGTTCTCTGCCGCGCTGTATGTAACTGCCGGTAAAGTGATAGAGCTGTCTATATTATTCGATATAATGGTTGTGGATACATTCAAAGTTCCTGTTCCTGGGGTTACTCCGTCTGATGCCAGTACCGCGCTGATTGTTACCGTAACCGGAGATGTCAGATTTACAGGCCCTCCGTTTACATCGCACGCCTTTACTTTCATACTGAACGGTTGATTGATAAGTAAATTATTTAAAGATTCAACACTGAAACTATCTATCGTGGTCTTTGTTGTCGACACTGTTACAAAATTTATCAAGGTCCCGTTAGATCCATTCTGAATTTTTACTATGTAATCATAATCAGGATTATCAACAGCCGCTAAAAGACAGCTTGCTTCTCCGTTGGAATCCGTAGTTGTGTCAAATGTACTTGACCATGCATTCTTCTCAGGTAACGACCCATATGAACTGCCCATTGAAAACGAAACGCTTTTTCCTTCGGCAGAAACTCCGCCTGCCTCCATCTTTGCTATTATTCTACAAGTTGACAAAGGTTTTATACTTATTGGCTCTGCTCTTGAAGTTAATGTATATGGATTTACACTTGTCCCCAATATTCCTACTGAATAAGAAGTCATTCCTGCCGAGGATACGGTAATAGTATTATTTCCTGCCACTGCATCAAATCCGGTATTGTTTAAACCACTTGCATTGTTGAATAAATATGCTTTCCCATTGGAAGTCGTTGTTAATGTTAATGGTGAAGTAGCTGCATAAGTTGGAGGATATCCATATCCAACTTGATATTTAAAACTACCACCCGTTGAATTGCAGATAATCGTTACTCCTTTGGCAGCCACTGTTTCTCCCAGATTATTTAATATCTGAACATATATTTCAGCAGACGCATGAGTGGATGTTGCTAAACATGCAGGCGCTGTTATTTTTAATTTTAATCCGGATAATGTGTCTATACTTTTTACAGTTATAGCTTTTGTTAAAGTATTACAGCTCACATTTATTATATTATCCCCGGCTGCTGTAATATTGGTAAACATTGAAGCTATTGATGTTCCCGTTGAGTTCGCTTTGATAGTTAAAGAAGTCACAGTAACTGTACGAAGAACCCAGCCGGAATCATAATATGAATTGACAAATTTACCTGTACCGCTTACAACACTAAATAATACATCCGACCCGCCTAAAGGATATCCGTTACTATCCTTTACAACTGATTTTATATCTGAAGCCCCTGAATTAATAAATACAACAGAAGGATTAGCCGACACCTGTAAATCAAAAACGTCAACTGTTTGAATTGTTGCAGTCCCTGATATTCCTCCGGCACTTGCCTGTATAACAGTATTCCCGGTTGCCGCACCTGCAGTAAATACCACAGAGGCTTTTCCATTAGAATCAGTTTTAGCAGTCGGAGAACTTAAGCTTCCAAGACCGGATAACACCGAGAAATTTACTATCATTCCTGAGGCCCTGTTTCCATTTATATCCAGTACATCAGCATTTACCTTTGTTGTCCCTCCGCTTGCTATTGTTTGACTATCCAATGAAACAGCTATATTACCCGGTTTCACACTGCAGATTATCCCCGCCTGGTGCTTTAACCCGTTATACTCCGCTATAATCTTATTCTCTTCCTGATTTGAACCAAGCGTTAAAGTCGTAAAAACAGCGCCTGTTGCATTTGTCGTACCTGAAGAGACGCTTAAATTGCCACCTCCTGATAAAATTGAAAAATTCACTACCTCTCCTGGAACAGGCTGAGATAAGCTGTTATATAATATGGCTATTAAGGAGACAGTTGAATTCACAGCATAATTATAAATACCATTGGCAGGATACATAGATATATTATTACTCACTTCTTTTGCCGTTATGTTCCTTACAACAGAACCGCAGGTTAATTTCACTATATTAGTACCTGCCGCTGAAAACCTAAATCCTAATTGCGTCTTTCCTTCTGAATCCATTATGACTGGAGATGCCGGCTCTATTGAGGTTAATGTGGTTCCCGTAGTAATTGCGTGGGTTAATGTTGCAAACGGAACTAATTTTCCGGTCCCGTCTTTAATAATTATATTTACTACTGCATATCCTGATGAAGGCGCTACTATAGTATCCCCTTCCGCCACATATATTTCTGCAGGAGTCACACCGGTTATGGCAGTTGAAGAAGTTATACTTCCGCTTGTCAGTGTTATTGTACATACACCATCCGCTACCGTATATGTATTTTGTATCTTCCCTGAAGAATCACTCACTGTAACTGTGCTTCCAAGTGTCCCTTTTCCGCCGCTGTTACAAGTCACAGTTGTCCCGCCTACGGGATTTCCTGCCGCGTCTTTTATATACGCAAATACTTTAACTTGTTTTCCGGTGCATATTGTTGTTGCTGTCATACTCCCATACTTAAACACAGCCGTACTAATTGAAACGGGAATATTACTTGTAAAATTTATACTCCCGCCAAGTCCATATTTACCGTTACTATCAATTGTTTTTATATTTATTGATTCTGCTTTGCTGTATCTTTCATTTGTGATCGTTTTCGTTCCGCTGCCTAAAACCGCCGAGATTACTGATAATGTTCCTAATGCCGTACTTCCTTCAAATCCTGTCGGGGTTGAGATAAGATCAACAGTATTACTTGCATTGGCCACCAAATTTTCATATTTATCCATCGCGCTTATCGTCAATGTAAAATCAGTATTTATTAATGATGTTGTTACAGAACTTTCCACCTTATAATGATCTATATCTCCGTAAACCGTATTTATAATTGCAGTACCGCTTATCCCGCCTGTCTCTGCTTTTATTGTACATACGGCTCCCGCTGTTGTTTCTGCGGCATAAGACACTTTTGCTATTCCGGTTGTGTCCGTTATTACTATATTAGCGCTTAAACTCCCTGCTCCGGATAATATACTTATGGTAACGGTAGTTCCTGCAACTACTACATCACTTCCATCTTTTACCAATACATCTACCTCCGTTCCCCCTCCGGTTTTCACTGACGTTATTAACGGCGTTACGGTTACGGAACTAACTGCATTTGTCCTCACATATACAGTTCCTTTAGCCAAACTGCCGCTGGTTATTTCTACCGTATTTGGATTACTACCGCTTAATGTTAGATTTACTTTTGCCTCTCCATTGCTATCCGTCCCTGCAGTTAAACTGCTTAAAGTACCGGTTCCTTGCGTTACATTAAAAGTTATCACAGTCCCGCTAGTCGTTATCTGGTTCCCATATATATCAAGTATCTTCCCTGTTATGGTAACTGTTTCTCCGGAGGTTGCCTGTTCTTTGCTCAAACTTCCTGCTGCTTTCAGAGGTTTACTGCTGTCTGCTATTACTGTTATTACATCGCTTATTCCTGTCTTTCCTTTTACATCTTCTACTTTTACTCTTATACCGTTTGTTTCAACTATTGCATATGACGTTGTTACTGTTCCAATCCCTTCAATTAAAGATCCCAAAGGATTTGATAAAATACTGCTTGCGTTTGCCTCGGGATTATTCCCCATTACAGCAGTCAAATTCAGATTTATATTTGTTGTTGTAATAGGCAAGACCACATTTTCGGCAACATCGCTGTACGCCGTTAGTGTCAGATTAAACAGTTCACCTGCTTTTACTGTTAATGACGTTGTTGCAACCTTATAATGATCCGGTACCACTCCTTCTACATCAGTTGTGCAGGTAAGGGGTGTCCCGGTTGTTTTAATCGACTTTACTGTATTAATTCCTACATTAGATCCTGTTGTTAATACCGTCGAATACGCATTTACCGTTGATGCCGGATTTACACTTTCGCCTCCGGAGGTAACAGAATAATTCAACGTTGTACCAAATGGAAATGCACTCGATCTTGTCCCGGTACCGTCTATTCCATATATATTAACAGTACTTATATCTCCCGGAAGAACCTTTGGAGATGCCGGAACTCCCTGCAAAGATACTATAGAAGCGCTGTTTGTAGTTGTCGTAAATGATAAAGTCGGGTACTTTATTCCCCCGTATGTACTTACTCCACCTCCGGCTATCTTTGATATTACACGGTAACCGTATATCGTTGAGGGATTGAGTCCTGTTATCGTCACACTATGGGTTGTTACCAGGCTGCTGTCTTCAGCCGTAATATTAATATTTGACCACCTCGAAACATCAGAGTATGTAAAAGCAGTATAACCACCGCCGGCATATACAGCGTACTCTACCTGTGTTGTCGCCGGAACAGTTGTGGTCCATTTTATTACTGCACTAGTATTCGCAATATTTGTAACTGCTGTTCCGCTTATTACTGTGCTCCCTGCCGTTACTTCATATTCATCTGTATATGGACCGTAGGCACCTAATGCATTCTTTTGATTTAATCTGTAACTGTAGGTTGTACCGTTTACTGCAGTTGTATCAGAATATGTAAAGTAATTACTTGTTCCCTGATGAGTATATTTCAACTGCCAATCTCCCAAGGGAAGTTCTTTTCTATAAACCTGCACTCCTTTGTCATAATGCCAATCATAGTCTATAGTCATAACAACTATTGCTTCGCCGGACACAGTAACAGCAGTTGGACCTGTTTTACAATATTTAAAATATGGTTCAGGAATTTTTGTTTTCGCAGAGAATATATTTCCTATTGCAGGCACCGATATCTTTCCGTCTGTAAGTACATATACAGAAGCATCACCGTCTTTATACTCCTTGCCATTATCCCGCGTTACATCATAATATCCCCTGTAAAATAATCCCGTGCTATCCATCTTCTCCAGTACTCCGGAGGAAATGTCAAGATCGCCTTGCTGGTCTAATTTATAACTCGGTAAGTTGGCTCCATCCGTTGTAAACACACTGAAATACGTCCTACCTTCTTTTGCATAAATCCTTGAAAGTAGCGATCCGTCGACTACATACACCGGCAGTTCCGTGGTAAGATCTTTATCACTGTAATACATTATTGCGCTGTTTGGAATACTTGCAGCGCCTATGCTTATATTTTTCTTTCCAACACTATATCTTGGAGATGAAGGAGCTCTATCTACCAAGGAGTTCACATAACATATATTTGTGTTATCTCCATTATCTATAACAGTAAACAACTCTCCGTTATGAACTATATATGACGTATCTTTCGGCATCCAGAATTTTATACATATATTATCATATATTGTATAATGCCCGTTTGCTACCTGACCAATATTTACGCTAACATTACCGTCATTTGTCGATAATCCGTCATATTTTGGTTTATAACTAACCGCTATTTTTAAATTCGGATTGTCCCAGTTCTGCGGCTCTACGGAAGATGATGTAACCTTATTATTCCCAACCTTTACTACTCTGAAAAACGGATATTTAGTTGTTCCATATGAGACTCTCATCAATGCATTTGTTTTTATATATTTTGTCGGGGTTACTCCGCTTGTAGTTGATGCATCCGCCGCAAAACTCAACGCCGTGTCAACTCCGTAAGCATCGCATATACTTCCTATCTGACCTGTGTCTTTATTGTAAAATATCGTCTTCATATCATAACTTCCCGCTAATTCAGCTCCCAGCCAGGACATCTGCTCATTCCCTATTTTGCCGTTTACATCTGTTGTATCCAAACCTACAAATCTTTGATTTCCGTAATTAAAGCTGTAATATCTCGGTCCAATTATTCTTTCATACAACTTATGTGTATCTGAATCACTGTTTCCGTAGCAATCCGTATCTCCCGGTACCACAAAAACAGGCACATCACTTTTCGTTATAGTGTTTAAAAATTCATTAAAATTATACTCGGAACCACCGGGAACCAGATTACCGCTTACGATAATAAACTCAGGGTTAACAATATTTGATTGATCCAATAATTTTTCCAGATTTCCTTCGGTCATTGAGATATGCATATAATAATAATTTGACTTGTAATCTTTTACAACCTTGAATGAATTTTTTGAGACCTCAGACGCTTCATTACAGGTTATATACAGGTCATACAAACATTCCTGCGTATCTGACGGTATTGTGGTTGTAAGGTTCCATTTACACTTAGTCGGGTCATAAACAGGCGTTACAGATAAATTAACCTCCGTTGCCAGTTTTTTCAATTTAGCTGTCCATCCGCTTGCAGAAGATGTCGCTGAACATTCTATTACTGCATTATTCCCGCTCTTCACTATTAACGGCATTGTTATCTTTGGTCTTTGTATCAATGATACCGCCGCAGGCTGGCTCTCAAACGCATACACATACCCTTTATTTCCTGTTACCATAACCTTGTTATCTGCTACTATCACAGTTCCAAATCCCCGGCCGTCTGGATTTACATATTTCCAGACACATTCTCCGCTCACACTGGTTGTATCCGTTTTACACGCGTAAAATACTCCGTCTTTTTTATCCTGCGTTGAAGAGGTCTTTCCTTTCGTTCCGAAATATACTATATTTCCAGAAAGCGCAGGCATTATTGTATCGTCAAACCACTCTTCTGTCTTATATTTCCATTTTAAACTTCCAGTATTCGCATCCAACGCGTAAAAAGCCCCATCTGTACCGCCAAAATATACTACTCCGTTGCTCACTATGGGTGATGTCATTCCGGAATAATATCCTATTAAATATTTATAATCAGGTACCGTATCATACTGGTATTTCCATATTTCATTTCCTGTCGCTGCATCTAAACAATTCATATATATAGTAAAAGGCGTATACCTGTCACCGCCCGTAGCCCACTGAGTACCCCCTTTTCCCTGTGTTCCTCCTACATACAATTTCCCATTTTCATACGCAACTGATGTATAATACTGCCAGAATGTCCCTTTTGACCATTTGCTGCTTCCTGTTCTCATATCAATGGCATGTAAATTCCCTGCACTTTCAATATACATTGTATCGCCAACAAGACACGGTATCGCCATTGTTTCATTCATACAACTATATTCCCCGTCTCGAATTAACGGGTACATCTGGCTGACTTCACTGCCCCATTGAAAACTTCCCACTCTATTATCTCTTTCCCATTTATACATATCTGCTGTACCATCATCAAAGACTTTTGAGCAAAATATCATATTGCTGACCATATTACTGCTGTCCTCACACCACCATAGTGAATAAACACATCCGTTATCGTAAGTGTATCCGCCTAATTTCCCGTTTCCATACGCAGGAACATTAAATGTTTTTCTTCCGGTTGCTTTTTCGTATATCCTAAATCCTCCCTCATGCCCGTCCGTACCCAAAATATACTTATCGTAAACTACAGGATAAAATATATTTGTATATAAACCAACCTCGTCATTACCCCATACAACCTTAGAGGCATCTATATCATATGTATATAAATCCTGGGCATTAGACCATAATACATGCAATAAACCATTGCTATATACAGGAAACCCGTCTTTATTGCCTGTTGCCTCATAATTTTTAAATTTTAACGCCAAAGGCGGAACCACGACATCCGCGCTTCTTCCGGAGTGATAATTGTCATGCATGGCCGTAGGCCAATCATCCGAGCGAAGCGAGGAGGGAAGCAAGAAAAGCAGGAAAAGCAAAGGAAGTTGAGCAAAGTTTAAATATCGAACCATAACTCTTTGCAAAATCCACCTAGGTGGACAAAAGAAACGAAGTGAGAAAAAATAAATAAATAATAATGATTTTAGTGATTTATGAAGTTGTACAATTATTTTCATAATATATTTTCCTTTTCTTTCTGTTCTTTCTTCCCTTACTTTACTTTCCGCCCTAAAGCCTGGCGACCAGACTTTACTTTCTTCTTTTGCTTCATCTCCTGTACTTACTGCTTTTACTTCTCTTACTTCCACTACTTCCTTTACTTCTTTTCCCTTCTTCTCCAAACTTTACAGAAAGCGATACTCTATGCGCGCTTCCTAAATCGCCGAACAGACTGAAGTTATAGTCCAGGCTGCAGATCATGCCTTCCAGATTCTGTTTTACTCCGGCTCCTACATTTACATTGTTTAAGTCATAACCTATTCCATAACTTCCGCGGACGCTTACAAAGTTATCATAACAATACTCAGCTCCTACGCTTTCTACGGTTTTTGAACTTGCGAGTATATAACTTCCGCCTAAAGCTACAGTCAGGTCGTCATCGCTCATTATTGAAAGTTTCGCTGATAATCCTAACCTTGCCAGCATTGGAGAGACATCTGATCCTACATTGCCGCCTATATTACTGAGTGATGCACCGATACCTACTCCCTCTATTCTATATAATATTCCCACATCTCCCATTATTCCGCTTACACTGCTTCCGTCTATATCCTCTGACGCATATTTCAAACCGGCTCCAACATTTAAACTTTCTCCTAATTTATATCCAATCGAAAGACCGCCGGCTATATTATTCGGGTTGAAAGCTCCCGCGGTTCCGGAATATACACCCGTATTATCCTCTGTTGTTTTAGTTATGCTTCCGTAGTTCAAATATATTACATAAGAACCAAGGGTCATATTTTTTCCGGCAGGGATAACACCGGATGCGTATTCATAGCTGGTCTCATCTATGTATGCCAGATGCATGAGGGAGATTTCCGGAGTTGTTAACCTTGCAAGACCTGCGGGGTTGTAGAAGCTGGCATTTGAATCATCCGCTAAGCCTACGTAACCGTCTCCAATACTTGCCACTCTTGCGGAAGGTTTTATTTTTAGGAATTGTAAACTTTCTGTCCCGGTACCGGCTGGAAGAGTGGATGACAGGAATGTAATAAGGAAAAAACAAAAAGGTATCAATGTAGTTGCCTGATTTATCAGACATTTACAGGCTCGATACTTTTGCCCGCCAATCTTTTTGGAGGGAATCGAGCAACTACAAGATCTCGAGCTATTTTTATTTAGCTTGCATTTACAGCACCAAGCACGCATCGTTCCTCCTTGAAAAAGATTCCACCTCCGCCAGTTATATTGGGCGGATCCCTCGATGATCCGCCTAACATAATTGGCAGATCTTTTGATGAGATTGCAAAGCTTTAGGATTTCACTGATACAATCGATAATTTAGTGTGCCGGATATGGATACAGTATCCTTATACTCAGCAAAAGAGCCGTCTTTGAAAAACAAAAATACCCGGCAATCATTATACAGCAAACAATAATACTCCTAATCTTGTTCATTGCTTCCTCTCTTTGTGCCCTGCCTTACTTTAGTGTTATCTTTTCGGATATTTTCAGACCTTAATATTGGACATCAAGGGTTAATACTTCTTTTACAGGCCGTCTTAGAGACAGCTCTTTTAACCGGAAACCGTAACCTACTCTAAAAACAAGCACCAGTCCATTTTTATCTGACACCGGAAATATTGTTTTAAATTCTTCGTATAAACTTTTCAGTACCCTGTTTTCTTCTACGGTAAAACCATTGTTTTCACTTTTTTTTATTCTTTCAAAAAATACCAAAAGAGAGCCTATCGGCTGTAATGATAATCCGCTTTTAGTAACAGCAAGCCATAGATGCTCCAAATCCTCTCCGCCTTTTACAAAATCCCCGGTTGTTGAATTTTCTCTGTACAAGAAACCTATGCTTGCCGAACTTTTGACCAAGAAGTAAGTACTTAGAGCCATCAGATGATTCATTTTTATATATTTATTGAGAAACTTCATACGTTTCCAGGGTTTTAAAAAACTAAAAAACAGGCAGCCTAACCACCCTAGTCCTAAATGTTTTTTATCAAGACCCTTTCTATTCCCGGATTCTTTTTTGCTGAAATGTATTTTTGAGAAAAACTCTTTATGCATATTCATATTGCCATATCTGATACAATCGACTTTTTTTGCAATTACCGCAATCTTATTAATATCCTTTTTATCGGAAATAAAGGCTAATTTGGAATTTTGTCTTATACTCCCTTCTTCTTTTAAATAATCCGATATATTTAATGGAATCTTCTTAAACGGGATAAAAGGCCGCCTGTTAGTTGCTCTTTTATTTATACAACTGTATAAATCCTGTCCATCTTCTTCTATTTTTAGTTTAATAAACCTTATACGGGCTGTTAAACATTTTTCTTCTTTTTTAGAAAAATATTCGCATGATGTACTAAACCCGTTATTCCCGGCTGATATTCTTATATTCTCTATAACGGCACCTATTGAAATATAGACGCCTATATTATCAGGATCAAGATAACTTATTGCTTTCTTCATATAAATATCAAGAGAATTGCTTTTTTCATTTAAAACAAACTTCCAAGGCTGGCGGTTAAAACCTGAAGGAGCTCTTACGGCATCTTCTATAATATTATTAATTACTTTTTTAAGATCAACTCTTTCACCGGTATTTTCATACTCCCTTGGAGCTGCTGCAGAGAAGGATTGCCAGTCGTCATCCGCCTTAGTTAGAATGAACTTTGATGACCAGGATAATTGAGGGATTTCTAACTTTTTATTATCTATACCGCCTTCAGTCCCGGCCATGTGTCATCTCCTTAATCAGATTTATCTTTGTCGTTAATTACATTATAAGTATAACTCGTTTTTCCAAAATGTAAATAGCATTTTATTGTTATTATTAGCATTGTATTGGTATTGCTAGCACCTGGCTGGTATTTTTAAACTGATTTACGTCTATATTCGGAAGGGGTGATTCCTGCAATTTTTTTAAATGTTCTGGCAAAATAATTTGGATCAGGAAATCCCGACTTTACGCTGACTTCCCCTATATTTAATCTGACATCTCTTAATAGTTTTTTTGCCCTTTCTACCCTTAAGACGGCAAGATAATCAAATACTGTTTTATTTGTTTCTTTTTTAAATATCTTTGCCAGGTAGTAAACAGAAATACTTACATTATCGGCTATATTATTCAAGGTCAATTTTTTTTCCAAATTGTCCTGTAAATAAAATATGGTCATATTTACTATTGTAGATTGCACCGGCTTTATATCCAGTCTTTTTATAATTTCTGAAGCATTCCTCAGGCTCTGATGCGGATTTATTTTCTTGTCCAAAGAGTTCATAACTGCTTCTTTTAATACCGGAGATATCTTATCCCAGTTTTTTATTTGAGACAAATACTTTACTTTAATATTTTCTATTAATACATCCGCTCTTTTATAAATATCTTTTTTTTCCAATATCCCGGGATCATAGCATATATTCCTTCTTCCCGGAAATACACAGCCCCCGCCCGACAGCTCCACTTTTTTTTGATTTTTGAAGCTCGTAAAATATTTTAATAATTTTACTGCTTCTTCTTCATATTTGTATTTCTTTGAAACCGAATAACAATGCGAAGAGACCAAAGACACTTTCTCTTTTCCATACGGACCTAAAGGGTAGCAGCTAAAATCCATATCACCTTTGGATATTACTTCTTCAAAATCATAAGCCGAATTAATAAAGAAAAACACAGCATCCCTGTCGTATACAAAACCGTGTACATAACCTTTCGGGTAATCCGGATGCAATATTTCATGCTTATATTTCATATCATACATAAATTCTAATGTACTCACGAATGACTTATCTGTAATATCTATTTCCCCCTCTTCATTATATATCTCTCCGCCGTTACAAAACAGTAAAACCAAAAACTTATTATATATATTATCGCCCCAGGCTGCTCCCTTTAATTTTTCGTTATTTTCCTTTTTAACAATATCTTTTGCCTGATTGATAAATTCCTCCCATGTTTCCGGAGCCTTTAATCCATACTTGACCGATAAATCTTTTCTATATCCCATTAACTCACATTTAATATCGTCAGGCAAGCCGTATATATTGCCGTCGCAGCTGCATCCTTGCAGCGCAGTATCAAAATATTCCAGTTTTTCATTTTTAGTTAAATGACCCTCCAGGCTTATAACCATATTTTCTTTTATCAAATATTGAATGTTCCTGTCGCTACATAAAAATATCCCTATATTTTCATCGTGATTTAAAGTTTCTTCAATGTTTTTATTGTCAAACCAGCCTATCGGCAAATTTAATATCTCTGCTTTAATATCCGGATTACTCTTATTGTATTCATTTATTATACTTTCAACCAGCTTGTCTTTATAAGTTATTATCCTGATAATACTATTTCCTTTATCTTTTAAAGAACCGGTATTGGCAAACTCGCTCATTTTTGTCAATTCAATATTATTCTGACTTATATTTATTTCTTTTGAGATATTTTCGAAGTTTTTATCGTTTGCTTTTATAATGGAAACAATTTTATGCGAGCTATTCATTATATATTTTTGGCTTAAAAAAATAATATTATCAAATATCCCGAAATATGTTTTACTTTTAAAAGTGTTTTCAATATCAGCATCTAATAATATAACCGAGGTCTTGCCTGTAAATACTTTTCTGATTATTCCCAGTATTTTGTAAAGATCTTTTTCGTCTTTACTATAAAGATCTATTCCGTCAAGAACAATCCTTTTTATATCCCTTTCTTTTACAATTGAATCCAGCTGTTCCAGTATTTCTTCTATAAATATATCAGAAGTTATATTAAACACATCCAACCGGTCGCCTTTTTTATACTCTTTTAGATAATATTCATCTAACATTGCCACACGGGCAGTATTGATCATCCTTTCTTTGTTAATATTAAATCCCGCATACAGGCATTTTTCTTTTCTCTTCACTCCATCTCTTAAAAAACTTAATCCAAACAGTGTTTTCCCTGTGCCGCTTCCTCCCTCAATCAAGCTGCTTTCACCTTCAAAATATCCGCCCTGCAGCATTTCATCAAAACCTTGTATCCCTGTTCTTACTCTCGTTCTTAACAACTTCGATTCTACATCTTTCAATTTTAATTCTAACGCATCCGTATTTAAAAATACCCTTACGCCGCTGCTTGTTATCTTCATTAAATGCTTTCCGCTATATACTATTTTTCCGTTATTTTTTGTTATCTCCATTGTTTTTCTTATACTTTCTTTTTTTGCCTCTATCTTTACAATAATATCCGCAATATAATCCAGATTATCAAGAGTGTTCTCTTTTTTTATCAAGACACGGGTTATATCTTTTTCCTTAAGCAGTTTTAAAAACAGGAAGAAATCATTCTGAACCCTGCCTGCATCCCCGGACATTTCAAAAAATGAGTTTGCGCTGTCGATAACTACTACTTTTATCTTATTATTTTCTATAAATTTAATAATAGAACTATTTTTTAAATCGCTCAGGCTATTATATATTTCCGGAATATTATCTGACACAAACAAAGATTTTTGCTTTATGCGGGAAGCTAATTTCCAGCCAAAGCTTCTTGAGTAATTTAATAAGGATTTTTCAGTATCAAACGAAGAAATGAATAAGGAAGGTTGGTTGATATTTGCTATGAGCTGCATGGCTAATACGGTCTTACCGCTTCCGGGAGGCCCTTCCAAACAAATAGAACTGCCTTCATAAATACCTCCGTCTAAAATCTCATCCAGACCGGAGATTCCTGTTTTTATCCTTTCTAATATTTTATCTGCCATAGCATTTAAAGTATAACAAAAATAATGATTGTTTGGAAGAGATTAAAGCAGAGGGGCGGATCTTTCGTAGAGATGCGCGGAGGCTTGGAGGCGCGGAGGTTCGGCAAATAACAAAAACCGAAACAGAGGCGCAAAGGGTTAGCAAAAGCAGCTTTCAAAAGACCTCTCCGAAGGCGGGCATGATGGATTTGAGAAGAAGGGAATTAAAGACAGCCGGAGTTCATTACTTCTCCAGTTGTAATTTAATATTTTCGAACTGGGCATCTCCAACCTCTTTTTTAGTGAAGGTGGCGCTTTCAGTACTGCCGGACATGAACTCAATTTTATCCACCGTGAACTTTACCCTTGTTACCAGGTCAAGATTAATATAATGGATCTCGTTATATTTTTCACTTGCGGCATTTGTCTTTTCCACTTTCAACATATTTTTCTCCTTGCGGCGCGAAAATGATTCAGCCGCTTATATCCAAAAGCAACTTCATTTTTGAGTTTCAAGAATATACTAACACAATTATCATGGTTTTTATCACACTTTTCTCGTTCTACAGCAGCCATTGACAATCAAAATCTCTACTTGGGTATTTCTATTTCCTGCTCTTCTACTGCTTTCACTCTTTCGATACGGCCGGGAATGCTGAGTAATTTTCTGTTCTTCCACCTGCCGGACTTGTAGTAAAAGTAATTCAGGATAAGGGTCACATACGTGCTTATCAGTATGGCTGTCCAGATACCTCTCTCCGCCAGCGGGGTCTTTTGAGAAAGGAACCAGGTAAGCGGTATCCTGAATATAACGGCAGAGATAAAAGTAAGTATAAGAATAGCCATAGTGTCGCCGGAGCTTCTTACAACCCCCATAAAAGAAAAAACCAGTGCAAAGCCGATGTAGGTGAAACAGACAATCCTAAGATAATCAACCGCATGAGGCACAATAAGCGCCGCAGTCAAAGGGTCTTTATTAAAGAAAGAAACTATCTGTTCGGGGAAGAAAAAGATAACGACGGTAAAGAAGGCGGCAATAGAACATGAAAGGATTATTCCGTATTTTAATATTTCCTGCACCCTGTCATACTTTTTTGCGCTGATGTTTTGGGCGGCCATGGAAGTCACGGCAAAACCGACGGCCATAGACGGAAGGAAGGCAAGCTGGTCGCACTGCTGGCCAATCCCTGCTGATGCGGTAACAATAGTTCCGAATCCGTTCACAAAAGACATGATGACCGAACCCGCAATGGAAGTGATCACCATCTGAAGCGATGCCGGAACACCTATAGTAAACAGCTTTTTAATTATACTCCATTCCACAGTAAAGTCCCACTCCCGGATATTGAAGAAGGGGTTTTTATAACTGGCATAGAAGTAACCTGCAATAAGACTTATAACACCTGAAATAATGTTGCCGATAGGAGCACCGATAAGCCCAAACTTCATTACCAAAAGCGGTACGGATATAAGGTTAAGCACTGCGTTAAAAATAAGTATATAAAGCGGCGTCTTTGAATCTCCCAAACCTCTCTGAATGCCGGAATACCAGTTATAGATAAAATTGAACGACAGACCGATCAGGACTACTCTGAAAAACGAATTTGCCTGCGGCATTATTTCAGGCGGGCATTTAATTATGGTGAGCAGTTGTTTACTAAAAACTATGCCAAGTACGGATAAAATCACGCAAAGCGCCACGCTTACCATAAAGGAGTTCGCAAACGTCTTTTCCATATATTTATAATTTTTTGTACTGAAGGCTTGCGCTACTATTATATTGGCGGCTATGCTCATTCCGATCAAAATCGAGATAAGAAAGAAAACTATAGGCATGGAAGTAGCCACCGAGGCAATAGCTTCATGCCCGATAATCCTGCCTACCCATACCATGTTCATCATATCCACTGCCATTTGCAGGAAATTACCAAGCAGGAGAGGAAGCGCAAAAACGATTAGCTGTTTTGGAATACTGCCTGTAGTAAAATCTTTCAAATTAAGCCTTCTTTCTGAAAAAGAGAAAAATATGCTATTTGCCGGAACCACTTTGCTTGTAGCTTATTTCTAATTGTACGCTAACAAATATTTAAGTCAAGAATATTTTTCAATGCTTTTCAGAAGACGAGGCTTTCGAAAGGCAGAAGACTGAAACCGAGAATAGCGGGACAGCGACTTTTATTTTTTCGCTCCATTACTCCAATTCCAGGCGGTTAAACCTTTCAATAAGGAGCTTGTCAAAGTCGTTGGCCAGATTCTTTGGAAGCTCTGAGCCCGCAATTCGTGAACGGAACAACTCTTTCTTTCCTTTAAACTTCTCGAATCGTATCTTTTCCCTGATTCCAAGATACCCGGCAAGAGTATCCATATCTTTCCTTTGAATCCGGTTCTTTTTCCCAAGAATTGTCAAAGCTGATTCATCAGTTTCTCCCGGGATCACTATCCGGGAACAGACCAGGTCGTAAACCGGGGCAATGCGCACAAAGCCCTCTTCGTTATATATAACAGAATAATTCTTAGCATGAGCATCGCCATTCCCTATCAGGAAATTAAACACGACACGCTCAAAAAAAAGCTGAACATCTAAGCCGGGAACTTCGGAAAC
>Ga0208373_1000836_pt1 | contig 47058 bp, 51 predicted proteins | sample RifOxyC2_FD_184036 | JGI IMG/M metagenome (GOLD analysis project Ga0208373, IMG submission 184036) | Soil microbial communities from Rifle, Colorado - Rifle Oxygen_injection C2 (SPAdes) | ecosystem: Environmental > Terrestrial > Deep subsurface > Rock core/Sediment | place: Rifle, Colorado...
TGTTTTTGCATATTCAATTGTGTATTTGTTTTTAAAACGACCTTTTATGTTATTATTATCTCACAAAGTTGTATTTTAATGAATTGACTAACTTTCGGCTGTTTTTAAGCCAAAGGCGTAAGTCCTAATTAAAATAAGACAGTCTTAACATCCTTAGGGCTGTATTATTTGTTTTATTAAATCCCAACCAGCTTACCTCTGAGGTCAGCTGGACAGAAACAAAAAAACCCCTTATAATCCTCTTAGTTTATGTATATTTGATCTAATTTATAGTTTTTGTCTGCTCCTCAAGTCCGATGCCATAAATCTAGCACCGGCTTTCGTCCGGATCTTAAGTCTGGAAAGACAGGCCCAGCCCTCCCCTGAAACATATTTATATGACTTCAGGGTGGCGCTCGGGCAGGCAGGTCAAAGACCCGAATGGTGGGTTGGCAGAGCGGTCGAATGCACCGGTCTTGAAAACCGGAGCGCCCTAAAAGGGTGCCGCAGGTTCGAATCCTGCACCCACCGCCAGTTAGGTAATGAAGTCATTGGCTCGCCCGCCGTTTTTCGGGGAAATTTCAAGCCGTTTTGAATTCAGTAAGGCCAAAAGCGGGCTTTTCTTTGTTCTCATATTTTTTTAATGTTGGATTTTTCTGTCAAATCCTTTCCTTTTAAAAAATTCCCCACCCGGCGCAATTCTTCAATCGCAGGAATTACTTCTCTGCCTTTTGCCGTGAGCGAGTATTCGACCTTTGGCGGAACGATCGGATAAGATTTCCTCTTGATTAGACCGTCTTTTTCGAGCTCTTTTAACTGAGCAGAAAGCATTTTATGGGAAATGCCTTCGAGATCCTTTTTTAACTCACCATACCGCCAGGGAGATTTTTTGCTGATACGCCAAAGTATAGGCATTTTCCAACGCCCGCCGATCTTTTCAAGCGCGAACTCAACAGGATTATGATATTTTTTGTTTCCAGAGATAAAAGTTGACATACTTACCTTAAGTTGAGTATATAACCAAATGGTGCATACTTGCATTTAATTTAGCAAAGAACTATATTAAATGCAAGGTCAAATAATTAATCTTTAACTAAAGGAAAAACTATGGACACAAAAAATCCCAATGCAAAAAATATTCTAATGGTGGTAGCCAATCCCGCAGTATCAAAAATGACCCGATGGCCTATCGGCTTTTGGTGGTCGGAACTCACGCATCCTTACTGGGAATTTATCCAGCGTGGTCACAATGTAACCATTGTGTCACCAAAAGGCGGCGATCTCGAAGCCGACGGTTACAGCGACCCCGAACACGAAAGTGGCTACTCCGCCCACGATTTTTTAAGCCTCGGATTCAAAAAATCTAAGGAACACGCCACGCTTCTCAAAAGCACTCAAAGTATCAGTGATGTCGATCCGAAAGATTACGATGCCATTTTCGTGATAGGCGGACAATCGCCGATGTATACGATGGCGAATGACGAAAATCTGCACAAACTTTTTGCAAAATTCTACGAGAGCAAAAAGGTGGCCGCCGCCGTGTGCCACGGGACAGTCATACTTCTTAAGACAAAAACTTCCGATGGCAAACTTCTCATCGAGAGGAAAAAGTGGACGGGTTTCTCAAATGCGGAAGAAGATATCGCCGACAAAGCCGTTGGCCAACGCATTCAGCCTTTCCGAATTGAAGACGAAGCAAAAAAGATACAAGATACAACATTCGTTGTTGCCCCGCCTTTCTCCTCGTATGCGGTAGCCGATGGCAATCTCATTACTGGCCAGCAACAGTATTCCGGCGCAGAAACAGCCCGACTTGTGCTAAAATACTTGGAGAAATAATATGAACACAAAAAATATGAAAATAGGAATTTTAGGTTCAGGAGTTGTCGGGCAAACTCTGGCAACGGGATTTTTAGCCAAAGGGCATGAAGTAATGATTGGCACATTAGAACCGGAAAAGCTTGCGGAGTGGCTCAAGAAAAACGGTGGAGTGGAAGTCAGCAACTTTAAAGAAACTGCCGCCTTTGGCGACTTGGTCGTCTTAGCCGTGAAAGGCACGGTGATTGAATCCGCAATCGAACGCGCAAAAGCCGACAGCTTCGACGGAAAAATTGTTATTGATGTTACAAACCCCTTGGTTTTTGAAAAAGAGGGGCAACCCCCGCACCTCTCGACAGGATTTCCTCATTCCAACGGAGAAAAAGTTCAGCAACTGTTACCCAAAGCAAAAGTGGTCAAGGCTTTTAATATCGTAGGGTCGGTTCACTTCACTGATGCAAAATTACAAGAAGGAACGGCAGATATGTTTATTGCCGGAAACGATAGCGAGGCAAAGCAAGTTGTCGCGCAAATTGCCAGCGATTGGGGCTGGTTGGTAACGGATATTGGTGATATTACGCAGGCATATCTTTTGGAGGCCTTGGCGATGTTGTGGATACGATATGCGTTTCTCAATAACCACTGGACGCACGCTTTCAAGCTGCTGAAAAAATAAGAGAGAATTTGCCGCCAAAGAAAAATTTGTAAAAATTTTAAATAACTTTATTTTATGGAATTTGACTACACTGTTACAACCCAAAAAGATTTCGATTCTGCCGTATTGGTCGTGCAAGAAGAAACGGCAAAAGCCGGTTTTCGAGTACTCTACGTTCATGATGTACACAAAACGTTGGACGAGAAAGGGTTTAAAATTGAGCCAATGAAAATTATTGAGTTCTGCAACGCAAAGTCTGCCTACGCTGTTCTGCAAGAAGATGCAAAAATTGGTCTGTGCCTGCCATGTAAAATACTTGTGTACACAAAAGATGGCAAGACCATTATTTCCGGAATGCGGCCGATTATTTTGTCGAAGTTTTTTCCTAAGTCGCAACTGGGTACATTGCCAGAAGAGATTGATGCATTAATAAAGGTCGTTATTGATAATTCAAAATAATCTGAATATGAACAAAGTACTCTTTACCATTCTCGCGGTAATTGTCATCAGCTTATTTGCCCCAAGCGCAAACGCTCAAATGATGGGCGGATTTTCCAATTCCTCGCCGGATTGGGACGCGGTTGTTGAACACACGCTCCGCGAAGAACAAGAAGGCAAAGAAGTTTGGAATAAACTCCAAACAAACGAGCTTGCTTGCAAGAATTTGAGCGATGAACAATTCGGAGTTCTCGGTGAATACTTTATGGGCCAAATGGCCGGAGATTCGCACGCCGCCATGAATGCGATGATGATTCAGACGCACGGCGAAGATGGAGAAGAACAAATCCATATTGTCATGGGCAAACGGCTCTCTGGTTGCGACACCTCGGCGGTGTTTCCATTAGGAAGCGGCGGCTGGATGCCGATGATGAATATGATGTGGGGAGGCCTGCCTGCCGGTCAGGCAGGGTGGTCGTCTCCCTTTGGCAGTAATAATTCAACAAACAATATGATGAATTTTGGATTCGGGCCTTTTGGCGGCTTCGGTTGGATATTTATGATTCTCTGGTGGGTCTTGATAATCGCCGGTATCGTCGCGCTTATTAAGTGGCTCACGAACCAATCTCGTGGCACTCACAATCGTGAGAAATCTGCGCTAGAAATTTTGCAGGAGCGCTACGCCAAGGGTGAGATTGACAAGAAAGAATTTGAGGAGAAGAAAAAGGATTTGGTTTAGAATTTGCCGTCAAAGAAAAACTTGGAATCGTCCTTTCCGCTTCCCGCCTACGCACCGCTTCGGTCGGGCAGGCAAGGCAAGGCGGGCGGAATGGGGTTTGGGGGGAATTCCGCCCGCAGAGCCAATCGGTCGCAAAATCAGTTCGGATTTTTTCAAATACCCACCGCCAGTTTGTCATTAAAAATATGCTTTCATGATGAACAAAAAACTCAACATCGCTTTGACGATTTATATTACCTGTTTGCTCGCCTCCAACACTTTGGGCATTAAGCTGATGCCTTTTATTTTTGGCACTCATCTTTCGGTGGCAATTTTTGTTTTTCCGGCCGTGTTTTTGATGACCGACGTGGTCGGCGAACTTTACGGCAAAAAAACGGCCCGCCAGTTCGTTAGAATGGGCTTTTATGCAACCGGCTTGTTTACTTTGGTAAATCTGCTGGCCAATGTTATGCCTAATTCGCCCGACTTTTACCTTAAAGAATCTTACGATCAGATTTTCAGCCTTTCCTTAAGATTCGCCCTGGCCTCCCTGGCCGCGTTTTTCATCGGCGAATATCAGGATGTTTTTTCTTTCTTTTTCCTCAAAACCAAATTCGGCGGCAAGTGGTTTTGGCTCAGGTCAAACCTTTCTAACCTTTGGGGCCAGCTGATTGACAGTCTGGTCTGGTCTACTATCGCCTTTGTCGGCGTTTATCCTCTGAAAACGATAATTTTGATTTTAATACCCTGGTGGTTGTTTAAGGTGGCCATGGGTTTGGTTTACACGCCGCTGTCCTATTTGGGATTAAAATTTCTTAAAGAAAAAAACGGACAACCGGGGGAAAATTTGGCTCCACTTAAGTAATTTTTTCCGCTTGACAGATTAGCTGCGGCTTTGTTAAACTAATAGTAATTATTACTGATAAATGGCTAACTGGCCGTTGGTAATCATTCATTATTAATCATGTATCCATTATGAAATACGAACTGTCCAAGTTAAATTATCCATATAACGCTTTGGAGCCGTATATTGACGCTCAAACCATGGAGATCCATCACCTGAAGCACCATCAGGCTTATACCGATAAAATGAACGCCGTTTTGGAAAAATATCCCGATCTGACGGCCGAGCCGGAAACCCTGATGTCTCAGCTCGGCAGTCTGGGCATGTCGGAAACGGATCAGTCTATTTTTAAAAACCACGGCGGCGGTTATATAAATCATAAGCTTTTTTGGGAACTGTTGGATCCGGCCAGCCAAAAGGATGAACAATTGTCCGCTGAAATCAAGGCGACCTTTAGCTCAATTGCGGAGTTTAAGGAAAAATTCACTCAGGCGGCCGTCAATCAGTTTGGCAGCGGCTGGGCCTGGTTAGTCAGAAATTCCGCTAAAAAATTAGAAATTTATTCCACGCCCAACCAGGATTCTCCCTGGCTTAAAGGCCATCAGCCTCTGATTTGCTTGGACGTTTGGGAGCACGCCTATTACTTAAAATATCAGAATAAGCGGGCCGAATACGCCGCCAACTGGTGGCCGCTTTTAAAAATTATTTAAACAAACCTCCCGTTTCAGACGTCATATGCTTATCTGAACAAAAGTCCGATATTTCGGTCTTTTGTTGTTTTTTAGCCGGTTGGCAAGTCCAATCGACAACGGTTCAAGCTTTGTGCTAAAATTCAGATGTTCTTTATCCGTCCTTTTCCCGGAGGGCACTGAACCGCGCGCCAGCGCTGGTTTTGTTGGGCTTATCAAATTAAACATAGATTTTATGAAAATAGAAAAAATCTCCGCTTATGAAATTTTAGACAGCCGCGGCCGTCCTACCCTGACCGCCGTCACCACTTTAAGCGGCGGCTTTTGCGGCGAGGCCAGCGTGCCCTCGGGCGTTTCCACCGGCTCTCACGAGGCCATTGAGCTGAGGGACGGCGATGATCAGCGGTATAACGGTTTAGGCGTGCTTAAGGCTTTGGCCAACGTCAGGACTAAAATAGCGCCTGTCTTAATCGGGCAAGACGCCGCCGACCAAAGAAAGATTGATAGTCTGATGATTGAGCTAGACGGCACTGACAACAAGGCCAATTTGGGCGCTAACGCGATTTTAGCCGTGTCTTTAAGCGCGGCCAGAGCCCAGGCCTTGGCCGAGGGTCAGCCATTGTATCGGTATTTAAGCAAATTCAATCCTGACTTTCGGGGTCAGTATTTGTTGCCGATACCCATGATGAACATTATGAACGGCGGACAGCACGCCAACTGGGCCACGGACATTCAGGAATACATGATTATGCCGCTTGGCGCTAAAACCATGGCCGAGGCGGTGAGGATGTGCGCCGAGGTTTATTTTCAGCTGAAGAAAGTCTTAAAGTCCAAAAATTATTCTCTGGGCATAGGGGATGAAGGCGGTTTCGCGCCAGCCGTGGCTTCCAATGCCGAGCCCTTTGAGTTGATTTTAGAAGCCGTGGACCGTGCCGGTTATCAGGCTGGCCGTGATATATTTTTAAGTATAGACGCCGCCGCTTCGGAATTTTACCGCGAGGGGCGTTACCAGCTTAACAAGGAGGGGCTTGAGGCGGACAGCCAAAAGCTGGCTGATTTTTATCGGGCGTTGCTGGATAAATATCCGATCGTTTCCGTGGAAGATATTTTCAGCGAAGACGATTGGTCCGGTTTCAAATCTTTTACGGCGGCTTTGGGGAATCGTTTGCAGATTGTGGGGGACGATATTTATGTGACCAATCATCAGCGTTTGCAGACCGGCCTTAAGGAAAAAACCACCAATTCCATTTTAATCAAACTGAATCAGATCGGCACTTTAACTGAAACGATTGACGTTATGCTCTTGGCCAAAAAGCATAATTGGACTAACATCGTTTCCCATCGGAGCGGCGAAACCACGGATGATTTTATCGCCGACTTGGCGGTGGCCTTGGGCGCCGGCCAGATTAAAACCGGCGCGCCTTGCCGGGGGGAGCGGACGGTCAAATATAACCGGTTAATGAGAATTGAGCAGACGGAGTTAAACCAGGCGGCTTATGCCAGTTTCCCCTTTCATTTATGAAAAAGCATTCCATTATTTTGGTGATTTGCGACGGTCTGGGCCAGCGTGAGGATAAAGAACATAACGCGATCGCCGCGGCGCAAACCCCCCATTTGAATTATTTGGAAAAAAATTTTCCTTACGCTTTACTGGCGGCCAGCGGCGAAGCCATCGGCTTGCCGCCGGGGCAAATGGGCACCAGCGAGGCCAATCATTTGGTCATCGGCTCCGGCCGGATTATCTACCAGAATTTACTTAAAATAAATGACGCCATTCAGAGCGGGGCTTTGGCCAATAATCAGGCTATTCTGGAAGCCTGCGCTCACGTAAAAAAATATCAGAGCGTCTTGCACATCAAAGGCATTGTTAGTCCGGGCGGGGTTCACGGACATCTGGATCATTTAAAGTTTTTGGTTGAGCTGGCTAAGGAGCAGCAGGTGCCGCGGGTCCTGTTGCATCTTTTTACCGACGGCCGCGATGTGGCGCCTAAGACCGCTTTGGCTTTTATTGAAGATTTGGAAAATCATCTGACAAAACTGGGTTTAGGCAAAATCGCCAGCCTTGGCGGGCGTTATTGGGGCATGGACCGAGACGGCAATTTTGACCGGATTGAAAAACATTTCAGAGTTTTGACTTCCACCTCGGGGCCTAAGTTTAAAACCGCCCGGGAAGCCATTTTTAAGGCGTATGAACAAAATACCACCGATGAGTTTATTGAGCCGGCTTTGATAGAAATAGGGCCGGGCGAGTGGGGTTGCGTCCAGTCCAACGACGCCGTGATTTTTGCAAATTTCCGTTCCGACCGCGCCAAACAAATGGCTCACCGGTTTATTAAAGAAAATATCCCCAATTTGCATTATGTGTCTATGACCAAGTACGACGACGACCTTGATGTGAGGGTAGCCCTGCCTCCGGAAGAAATCAAGCAGACCCTTTCCGAAGTTTTAAGCGTCCAGGGATATAAGCAGTTAAGATTAACCGAAACGGAAAAATTTACTCATCTGACCTTTTTCTTTAACGCCCAAAGGTACAAGCCGGAGCCGGGTGAAGACAGGATTATGATTCCCAGCGACAAGGACGTTAAAACTTACGACGAAAGGCCGCAGATGAAGGCTTTGGACATCGCCGCCAAGCTGGCGGATATTTTGCCTCAAAAAAAATACGATTTTATCGCTATCAATTTAGTCAATTGCGATATGGTCGGCCATACCGGCAATTTCCCGGCCATTATTGAAGCGGTCCAGACTGTGGATCAGGCCCTGGACCTGATCGTTAAGGCCGCCCGGGAGAACGGGGCCGAAGTCATTATTACCGCCGACCACGGCAACGCCGAACAGACTTTTGATCTTCAGCTCAACCAGCCCTGGACCGCGCATACTTTAAATCCGGTGCCTTTTATTTTAGTCTCGGAAAGATATAAAAAGCTGAATCGGACGGAGGGTTTGTTAAGCGACGTGGCGCCGACAATTTTAAAAATGTTTGCTTTACCCGTCCCCAGGGAAATGACCGGCCAGCCTTTGGTTTAGTGTTATGGGTGGATTGAGATAAGAGTTACGTGGTGATTAGATGATCGGGTTAAGTGTTAAGCGTAATGTTTGCCATTTAGATCGAGAGAGAGCCTAATGGCGAATGAGCGCTTGCCTGTGGCGAAGCTGTTGTTTCGCTACCTCAAAGGCAGGGAGAAATCCCTTGATCATGCTTTCACTTCACCATACCTGCCCGGCTTGTTGTTGTGGCGAGCTGGCGCGTTACGGATTCCGACGGCTGTTTAATCTTTAGCCACTGTTAGCCCATGGACTGTTTTGGCTCCGGCGGTTTTTATTAATTTGGCGATTTCTTCCAAAGTGGCGCCGGTCGTCACCACATCATCAATCAGGATGATGTTTTTGTTTCTGACGGCTTCCGGCAAATTAAGCGTAAAAGCGTTATTAATGTTCAGCCGCCTTTGTTTTTGGTTAAGGCCCACCTGATGGGGGGTGTTCCGGGACCGGCTGACAATCTCAGCTGACAGCGGCAAATTAAAATGCTCGGCAAATATTTTCGCCAAAAGGTAAGATTGGTTAAAGCCGCGCTCCAGCAATCTTTTTTTGTTTAAAGGCACGGGGATGACTAAAGAGTTTTTGAGATCAAAGTCTATTTTTTTAACAAAATCAATCAGCAGTCCGGCCAAAGGTTCGGCCAGCGCTTGAATAAAGCGAAACTTAAAATAATGTATGGTTTGGGCGATTAAGTTTTCATGATAATTGGTCGCCGTTAGCACGCCGTCCAGATGGGTCAGGGGATGGTCAAAAGGCGCCAGCGTCGGCTGAACAAGGATTTTTTTTAAACAATTATCGCAAAGATAGTAATTTTCCCGGCCGCAGTTAAGGCACTCAACCGGGAAAATCAGTTTGAGGATTGAATTAATGAATTTTTTGACGGTGGTCATATTGGATTGATGAGGGATGAATGATTAGCGATGAATTATGATTTAACGTATTTTTTAGATCAATAATCTAACATTATATTATTGGTTACGACTATTAAACAAAAACAGAGCCCGATGTCTCTAGGCATCATTGACCCTGTTTTAAGTATTTAAAGGCTAATTTATCAGACAAAGACAATTTTATCTTTCTCTTGTTTGGCGTTCACGGTTTTTTTATCTTTGAATTTATCAGCTAAGAGATTTTGGGCCAGGGGTGATTCCAGCAATTCCTGGACGGCTTTACGGATGCCCCGGGCGCCTTGATCGGGATCATAGCCTTTTTCCGCGATTAATTTATAAACTTCATTCTTAAGCTTTAGTTCAAAACCTTGCGCCTTGAGCCGTTCAACCAGTTGCTGAATTTGCAGTTTGGCGATTTCCAAAGCGGCCTTTTGATTTAAGGGTTTAAAAACGATCACTTTATCAAGGCGGTTCAGGAATTCCGGCCTAAAAGTGTCTTGCAGGCCTTGAGTAATTTTAGACATCAGCCTGGCAAATTGTTCATCCAATTTTTTTTGTTGGTTTTTATCGGCGATTTCAAAACCCCAAGAAGCCTGCTGGTTGAACTCTTTCAGCCCGATATTGGACGTCATGATAATGATGGTGTTTTTAAAATTGATTTGTTTGCCGGTGGCGTCGGTCAGCAGGCCGTCATCCAGCACAGGCAGGAGCAGATCAAAAACATCAGGGTGGGCTTTTTCTATTTCATCAAACAGCACCACGCTGTAAGGGCGCCTTCTGATGGCGTCGGTCAGTTTGCCTTGCTCTTTGTAACCGACGTAGCCGGCCGGCGCGCCGATGAGTTTGGAGATGTTAAAGCTTTCGGAAAATTCCGACATGTCTATCCTGACCAGGGCGTTTTCGTCTTCAAATATTTCTCTGGCCAAGACTTTGGCCGTTTCGGTTTTGCCCACGCCGGAAGGGCCTAAAAAGATAAAGGAGGCAATGGGTTTTTTGGGGTCGGAGATGCCCGCTCGGGAACGGCGAATGCTTTCCGCCAGTTCGGTTATGGCTTCGTCTTGTCCGATAATGAATTGTTTTAAAAGGCTTTCCAGCCTAAGGAGTTTTTGCTTTTCTTCCACGATCATTTCCGTAACCGGAATTTTAGTCATCCGCGCCAGCACCAGGGCAACGTCGCGGCGGGTGATGGTGCCTAAAATCTTTTTTTGTTCAATCAGTTCCTGCCGTTTGAGATCGTCCAGCTTTTTTAAAATATCGTCTTCCTGGGCTTTGTATTTTAAAGCCTCATCAAATTTTTCCGACAAAATAAACTGTTCTTTTTGGTTTTGCAGTTTGTCCAGTTCAATTTCCAGCTGTTTCATGGCTTTGGCCAGGCCGTTTTTGGTGGTTTCAACTTTGATTTTTGCCGCCGCCTCATCAATCAGGTCAATCGCCTTATCCGGCAGATATCTGTCAGGCAGGTATCTGACCGAAAGTTCCACCGCCGCCTTAATGGCTTCGGGGGAAATTTTAACCTGGTGGTATTTTTCGTAATTTTTTTTAACGCCTTCAATTATTTTGATCGTTTCGGCGGGGGTGGATTCCTGAACCATAACCGGTTGGAAGCGCCGCTCAAAAGCGGCATCCGATTCAATGTGTTTTTTGTATTCTTCCAGGGTGGTGGCGCCGATCATCCTAAGATTGCCCCTGGCTAGCTCCGGTTTAAACAGGTTGGCGGCATCCAGCGAGCCGGATGAAGCGCCGGCCCCCACCACGGTATGTAGCTCATCAATAAATAAAATAATATCAGGGTCGGCTTTAACTTCTTCAATAACCTGTTTTAAGCGGTTTTCAAACTCGCCGCGATAAATGGTGCCGGCAATGGTCGCTCCTAAATCCAAATTAAGAATTCTTTTATTGATCAAAACGTCCGGCACCTTATTTTCGGAGATCCGCTTGGCCAGGCCTTCAACAATGGCCGTTTTGCCCGTACCCGGGTTGCCCAAAAGAATGGGATTGTTTTTGGTCCGCCGGGAAAGGATTTGGATGACCCGGTCTATTTCTTCATCGCGGCCGATGACCGGATCAATATTCGCCTGGAGTTTGGGATCGGTTAGGTCCACGGCAAACAGGCCCAAAGCGGAGTCTTTTAAGGCGCCTGGCATATCCGTTAAGACTTTTTCCAGTTCCGGGTCCGGCGCCAACGGGCCGTTTAGGGCTAAATCGGAGAATTTGGAGGTGCTTTTTAAAATGGTTTTTAGGTGGTTTTGCAGGCCCGGCAGTGAAACTTCGTTGCGCTCCAAAAAATTCAGCAATAAATCGTTTTTGCCGTTTATTAAGCTTAACAAGAGATGTTCGGTGCCGATGTACTGATGGCGGTATTCAAAAGCGATTTTAACCGAGCGTTCAATGATTTTTTGAGATTCGGGCGAAAGGATGGGCTGGGCGGAGGTGGTGGTTTGCAAACGGCTCTGGGAGTTGTTTAAAATTTCCAAAACCTGCCTGACTTTATCCGGCGCCAGCTGGTGTTTATGCAAAATTTCGGCGCCGATGCTGCCTTTTTCGTTAGCCAGGCAATAAAGCAAATGTAAAGGTTCCACCTGCTGGTGATGCAATGAAGCGGCCACGTCTTGAGCCAAAGTTAAAACGCGCTTGTAATGCCTGGTGAATTTGTTGAAAATGTTTAGATCCATAATTGGCGTATGCCTTACCCCCCTTATAAGCTAAATAAATCCTTGAGGAGTGCGGGATAAATTGTAAAAAAAAAGACCCTGATTGTCAAGTGTCGTCGGGACAGTGTCGTCGTGAAACGGTAATCTCATAAAGGCGTATCGTCTATAGCGAATCCCGCATCATTCTATTGCTAATATATTACGATATAAGTTCCACGCTACGCCTTACACGATTTACGCCATTTGCCTGAGCCTGGCGATTCTGTCTTGAATGGGCGGGTGGGTAGAGAGCAGTGCGGAAATTTTTTTGTTAAGGCCGTTAAAAGGATTGGCGATGTAAAGATGGGCGGTGGCGTGATTGGCTCTTGGCATCGGCTGGTTATAGCGGTTGATTTTTTCCAAAGCTTGAGCCAGCCCGTCGGGATACCTGGTTAAAAGCACTCCGGAAGCGTCGGCTAAGTATTCCCGTTTGCGGGAAACGGCCAGTTGAATCAAGGTGGCAAAGACAGGGGAGAGAATCGCCAGCACCAGCCCGACAATCATTAAAACGGCGCCTAACTGGCCGGCGTTGTGATCATTCCTTTTGCCGCCCAAGAAAAAATGCGCCCTGAGAAAAAAATCAGTCATCAAAGTAATAATGCCCACGCAAATAATCACAATGGTCATCACTCGGATGTCGTAGTTTTTAATATGCGAAAGTTCGTGGGCGATTACGCCTTCCAATTCTTCATTTTCCAGTTTTTCCAGGGCGCCGGTGGTAATGGCGATGGAGGCGGTTTTAGGATTGCGGCCGGTGGCAAAGGCGTTGATATTGGGATCGCTGATCAAATGAATTTTTGGCAGAGGCAAACCGGCGGTCAGGCAGAGGTTTTCCACCAGGCGGTAAACGTAAGGGTTATCCGCTTTATCAATTTTTTTCGCACCCGCCACGGCCAGGGCCACCTTGTCGCCGTTAAAAAAGCTGACCAGATTAATGATGACGGCTAAGAGGGCCGCCAGGATCAGCCCGCCGTAGCCGAAGTCGTAAGCTTCGCCAAAGATCCAGCCTAACATAACGATGACCACAAAAAATACCGTCATGAGCAGCCAGGTTTTGCGTTTGTTGGAATCAATTTGGTTATACATATCTACGAATGCTACGAATTACGAATCATCTTACGAATATACGAATGTTAAATTAAAGGATTCGTATATTCGCATCGATTCGTAATTCGTATTGATTAGTATAGGTTAATTATTCTTTTGTATCTTACCCCTTTATTGGTGAAGTTAGCCAGAATTCCCGATTTTAAGTTTGTTGCCTTTAGATAAGCGTAAACTTGTCCAATGTTTTGTCTTGAAAAATAATTTCCTCTTTTTATTTCAAGTATTATTTTATCTTCAATCAGAAAGTCTAAATAATAATAACCAATTTTAGTTCTTTTAAATGCCAGGGGGATTTTTACTTGTTCTTTAAATTTTATCTTATTTTTATTTTTATAAAAAACCGAGGCAATCGCCCTTTGATAGTATTTTTCTTGATATCCAAATCCTAATTCATTGTAGACATCAAATAAAATTCCAATAATTTTAAAACTAAAATCGGGGTAAATTAAATCGCTTTTCATGTATTTATTTTAGATGGTTAATTATCTATTACGAATGTACGAATACTACGAATTACGAATAATCTTACGAATACTACGAATTACGAATAATCTTACGAATATACGAATGTTAAATTCAAATATTCGTATATTCGCACCGATTCGTAATTCGTATTGATTAGTATATTCGCAGTTATTTAAACTCAACCTTAACTGCTTCTCTTTCTTTTGGTTCTTCAATTTCAAAAAAATCTCGCTGGCTGAATTTAAGCGCGCCGGCGATTAAATTATTGGGGAAGATTTGGATTTTGGTGTTAAAATCCCGGACGTTGCCGTTATAGAATCTTCTGGCCGCCTGAATTTTATTTTCCGTGTCCGCGAGTTCATCCTGGAGCTTGGCAAAGTTTTGGGAAGCTTTGAGGTCGGGGTAATTTTCGGCTACGGCAAAGAGCGATTTTAAGGCGCTGCTAAGCATGTTTTCCGCCTGGCCTTTTGCTTCTGTGCCGCTGGCCTGCATGGCCTGAGTTCTGGCTTTGGTGACATTTTCTAAAAGCTGGCGTTCGTGCAAGGCGTAGCCTTGAACGGTTTCCACCAAGTTGGGGATTAAGTCGTAGCGGCGCTTTAATTGAACGTCAATATCGCTCCAGGCTTCGTCGGCGCGGTTTTTTAACCTGATCAGGCCGTTATAAATGCCGATCAGCCAAAGAATGGCTACCGCCAGAATGGCGATAATGACATAAATCCAAGTCGTCATAATATTTTTTGTTAGTTAATGAATAATTAAGCCCACGCTTTTAAGGTAGCTTGGGTAGTTCTGGCAATTGGTTATTAGTTGATTTTTGAGAAATTTGTGGCAATTGCGGCAGTGGCGGTTTTGTATTTTTTTCCGGCGCAGACGTGATGATTTCGGCGTCAGGCTTGACGTTGGCTGTTCGTTGGACGCCTTCGTCTATGCCGGTAAAATAGCCGATCAGCCAGACCGCGATAATAACGGCTAAAATAGCCAGCCAGTTTAATAGTGTTTTATTGCTGATTTTGGCGTTAATTTTTTGATTTGGTGATTGGACCATAAATATTGTTATTTAACTCAATTTATTATACAATTATATATATTGATAGTCAAAATGCGCCATCCAGTTCGTATCGCCAATCGCGTAGCCTCGCATTAATTATCATCTTACCCATTTTTCATAATTAATAAAAATATGAATTTTTTGATAAAATATAGTCCAGGTAGAATTTTAGGACTTTTTCTTTTAATTTCCGTTTTAAGCTTAAGCAACGGCCCGGCTGTTTTAGCGGTTTGGCAGGAGCCGACGCAGGATCCGCCAGGCGGCAACCGTCCGGTACCGCTTGACGTCAGCGCGACTGCCCAGACTAAGGCGGGCGGCTTGACTATCCAGGGTGCGGCTGCTTTTACCGGCGGCGTGACCGCCGATAGCCTAGCGGTCACCAATGCCCACGAAGCCATTTCGGCCGTTACCACCGGCGCGAGCGGCGTAACTGATTTCGCCGTTCATGGCACCGCCTTAAACGGCGGCTGGGCCGGTTATTTTCAGGGCCCGGTCTTGGTGACTGGCTCTTTACAGGTGGGCACCGGCAGTAGCCAGCTGTGTTTGAACAGTGCTTTGGCGGAGGACTGTATCAGTGACTGGTCAGACGTCCAGGGCAACAATTATTGGCTGTTAACCGGCAATAATAATCTTTACCCGGTTAATCCGGCCACCACCAAGATTGGCATTGGCGTTGCCGGCGAACCCCTGGCGCCTTTGCATATCAAAGCCGATCCGGTGGCCAACCGCGGTCAATTGGAACTGGAAGGTTACAGCGGCGGTCTGGAGCTGATTTCTTTTTATGACGACCCCAATGGTTATATGGGCTATATTTCCGTGCAAAAATCCCAGCCGCTAAAAATTCAGAATCAGCAAAACGGCGTTTACGGGCCGATCAGCTTAAATCCCGCTGGCGGCAACGTGGGCATTCATAATGATGCTCCCGGTTATCCTTTGGATGTGATTGATGATAACAGCACGGCCATTGTTAATCTAAATAATACTAATCCTAAATTATGGACTGGTTTTAGAATAGCCATTGACGGCGTTGAGCAAAGGTTTATCGGGCTTAATAACACTGATAGCGTCTTGCGTTTCCGGCGCAACGGAACGACCGACGACCTGGTTATTAATACTAACGGTTACGTCGGAGTCGGCACTGTCAGTCCTCTTGGCAAATTGTCAGTTGAAGGCAGTATTTTTTCCCGAACGGGCCTAACCGATAATCTAGTGGCTGATCCCCAGTTCAGCCAGGCCGGAACTTATTGGTCCAATTCAGCCAACTGGCTTGAGGAAACAGCGGTTTTAGATAACGGCGATATCGTCAACTCCGCTAAAGTTACCACCAGCGGCAATGTTGTGGTGGTTTCTGATTTTGTGCCGGTGGATCCTTATAAAACCTACCGTTTTTCCATTTGGATAAAGTCGGATAACGCTACCGCGGGCGCCAGATATTTTGGCCTTTACTCTTATAATGAAAACAAACAAGCGATGAATGTTTTTAGGGTAGACGGCGCCAGTACGGGCAATCCTTATTTTTGGAGCGGCGATTTAATTTTAAATACTTGGCGTCAAGTTACGGGCTACGTTTTGCCATGCAACAGCGGCGACGGCTGGATTAATCCTGCGGATACCACTAACGTTAATTATAGAATGGACTGTCAGGCCAGATATTTAAGATTAAGATTCCTGAATTATGGCAACGCTGGCACCACGGTCACTAATTGGTTTGCTTTGCCGGCAGTGGAGGAGGTCCAGTCTTCGGCCGTGGCTTTTTCTAAAAATTATTCCGACTATATTATCAATCCGGCCGGCAATGTCGGTATTAATACTATTGCTCCCAATAAGCTGTTGGAGATTGCCGACAATGAATTAACGGTTAACGTGCCTACTGTCAGAATAACCAATGCGGCTTATTATGGAGGCTATAGCGTGCCGTTAAACGAGCCTCACGGGGCCTTGGAATTTTACAGTACTTATACCGGCGGTAATTACCCGGCAGTCACGGCCGCTATTAAGGCCATAAACGAATCTAATTCCGGTATTGAGCATGGCTTGGGATTTTTTGTTAATAATAATTCAGCCGATCCAACGGAAGTAGTAAGAATTAATGAAAACGGCACGGTCGGCATTAATAATATTACCCCGGACGACAGTTATAAATTAGACGTTAACGGCTCAGTTAATTCTACAGGCGGCTACTGTATTAATGGCGATTGCTTAACGGATTGGGCTGATGTTCAGGGAGATAATTTATGGACCGATGCCGGTACCTATATTAGGCCTTCGGCTACCGCCAATCTTCAGATTGATGAAACTAGCGGCGAGCTTCAAGCAATTAACGCCAATGTGGTGATTAACGGCGGACATTTGGATTTGGAAAATTTTGGGTTAATCCGCTACAGTTCCGAAAATGAATCGCCGCCTGTTTTGATTGCCGACCAGTTAATGGTTGGGCGTAAATATTGCGCTACGGCCGGAGCTTTTTGCGATCCGCCAGCCCAGGAACTGGGAGTGGATTTGCAAAACAGCGAGAATTTGATTTTCGGCCGTGTTAGGCAAACCACTACCGGCAATAACGATGCCACCCAAAATTTATTAAGACTGCAAAGGGGCGATGGATCTGATTCGGTGATTGATAAATTAACCGTTGGTGTCAACGGCCATACCATGATAAATGTTTTGGATAACACTAACGCTTGGGCGATGCCTGCTACTGTGGGAAACCCGGGTTTAAAAGTGTTGCATAGTCAAGGCAGTGACGCGGCCATTTACGCCCACGGCTCTTTATATGGCCTTTATGCTGTTTCTGCCGGCAGTCCTGATAGCGGTTACGCCATTGTTGGCCATACCCCCTCTTTCAGTGACAATTTATTTTTGTTAAAAAGTGGAACGGGCGAAGGTAGTGATGTTTTTAAGGTGTTATATTCGGGCGACACTTTGGATCAAGGGGCCTTGGTCGTGGGAAGTTTAAATGATGATTTTGTTGATGAGAATCTTTTGACCGTGGCCGGTACCGGTGATGATAGAAATTTATTAAATTTGAAAAATTACTATTTTGACGGCAATGACTATGTTTATACTGACCGTTTTACAGTCAGCGAGTCTGGCGATTTATCTATGGGTGGCGGTTATTTTAATTTTTCACATACAGGCGCGGCTTTTATTAATGGTAACCACAACGTACAAGTAAGAGTTGATACTGACAATAACGGTTCCAATTATTTCAATATTAATAATGGCGACAATTATTCAATATTTCGGGTTGATGAATCCGGGAATATTTCTAATCCTAATGTTAACGGCTCGGTCACTATTGATGATTCTTTAGTTGTGACCGGCGCAATTTCCGACAGCAATAGTGATGTCGTGATTGATGATGGTTTGGAAGTTGATGGCGATTTATCTATGGGTGGCGATTTATCTATGGGTGGCGGTTATTTTAATTTTTCACATACAGGCGCGGCTTTTATTAATGGTAACCACAACGTACAAGTAAGAGTTGATACTGACAGTAACGGTTCCAATTATTTCAAAATTAATAATGGCGACAATAATTCAATATTTCAGGTTGATGAATTCGGGCATATTTCTAATATTCTCGGCTCGGTCACTATTGATGATTCTTTAGTTGTGACCGGCGCAATTTCCGACGACAATAGCGATGTCGCGATTAATGATAATTTGGATGTTAGCAATACCGTCTTAATGGGATATGAAAGAGTTTCTAACACATGCGGCGGAGAGGTGTCATGTACCGTTTCATGTACTCCGGATAAAAAAGTCATCGGGGGCGGCATTGATTGCCCGGATGGTTATAATGTTGTTGACAGCTATCCCGGCGGCGACAGTTCATGGACGGGCAGATGTAATCATATAGGCGTTGGCGTTTATGCCATTTGCGCTAGAATAGGCGACTAATAATTTTGTTTTGTTTCAACCAAAATTGATTTAACGCCTGCCAGCCTTTTGCATCTGATTTATATCATTGGCTACAATTTAAAGCCTAAAATGGATATTGCTCAAGAAATAAAGCTAACATCAGCGACGGTCGTTATTCTTGGAGCGGCGCTGGCTAATTCGGTTATCGGTCATTTGGATTAATCCAATGTTCCTTACTGGACTAACGCGTATTCCGGAGATAATTGTTATGAACATCGGGTTTATTGTTTTGCCCAGCTGGTAGGGCCGCCAGCTTAATAGTTAAAAAAATGTTTATCCGGCGTCCGGGCACCTGTTTCTTTGCCTTAGGTTCAGGATGATTTTAGCGGCCTCGGCGGTTAAGTATAATTTCACATGAAATTAAAAAGTTTATTCATTAGTAGTCTTTTTCTGTTCTGCCTGTTTTTAGCCTCTTTTATTTTTGCCGCGCCGGCTCCGCCCAGCGTTACTTTTTTGGCCGGTGATGACATTTTGCAAAACGGCGGCACTGATGATCCTTACGATTCTTTAATAATTTTTAGGCTGGCCACCGGCGAACCAGGTTTAAGCGGCTGGGAAATGGATTACTCCAACGATGGCGGGCAGTTATGGACGGCGGTTGCGGCTGATTATTATGCCGCTCAGGATCGGTATTATTGGTCAACTTCCGGCATTTACGCTCCGACTTTGCTTTTTCGGGCGCGCTCGGAACACGCCGAAGCTTTTAGCGAATACGTTTACACCACTTTGTCCTTGAGCCATCGCTTAACCAATAATAACGCCCACTATTTCGTGGAAGATTTTACCACCAGCGATTATATCCAGACTTTGTCTCAAACCGAGCTGGAAACCAGATTGCATTTAAGATACGAAGGCGTCAGCGGCCGGTATCAAACTGACGGCTCGGCCGATTCCGAGGATTTGTTAAGCGGAGTGGATAATGACGTTGTTACGCAGGTAACGTTTCAGCCGGTTCAGGGGGATTTGGGCCAGACCATCAGATATCAGTTTTCCAATGACGGGCAGGCTTGGTACGGCCCCGGCCTCGGCCAGTGGCTGACTTTTGCCCAGGGCGAAATATTACCCGAGGCGGTGACCATAACTTTTACCGACTCTGTCGGCGATCAGCTTTATTGGCAGATTGAGTTAAGCACGGCCGTTAATACCATCTCGCCCCATGTTTACCAGTTGCGTTTTAACTGGCAGGAGAATTACACTCCCCAGGCCTGTTTTACGGTTGAGCCGCCGCGGTCCACCGATCCGGATCAGGTTTTTGATTTTAACGCCGCCTGTTCCACGGATTACGAAGACAGTTATCTGACTATGGCTTATCGCTGGGATTTTAATAACGACGCCTTATGGGAGCTGGACTGGCAGACGGGGCGTTATAATCCCAGCTACAATTACGGTTCCACCAGCACTCAGAATATAGTTTTGGAGGTTAGGGACGCTTTAAGCGCCAGCGATAGCTTTAGCGGCCAGATTAACGCTTCCGGAACGGCGAGCGGCCTTTACGGCTGGGCCTGGAGCTCCAACTACGGCTGGATTTCCCTTAATTGCGATAACTCTTATTATGATAATCCTTTGGATTTGTGTCCGCCCACTTACGGTTTAACCTTAAATACCGATAACACCATCACCGGCTGGGCTTGGGACAGCAATTTAGGCTGGCTGTGTTTTGGCAGAACCTGCGATTCAGTTACTTATGGTTTTACGCCCAGTCCGCCCAGTCCGCCCAACACTCCGGCCCTGGCGATTTTTAACACCGCCAACGGAGAAATTTCCGGCTGGGCCAAGTATCTTGTTTACGGCAATCAAAGCGTGGACGGCTGGGTGCAGTTAAGAGGCAATTGGTGCGACGCCGTCGTAGGGCAAGACAGTTGCGTTTACGTTGATTTGCCCACTAATCGGATTTACGGCTACGCTTGGAACGGTTTTGAAACCGCCGGCGAACCCAGGGGCGCCGGCTGGATAAAATTTTTTGGCAGCGTTTCCGTCCCGTGGCTGGAAACCAGGTATGGCCAGGTTTACGGCCGCAATAACGCTGGCAGCAGCCAGACTTTCAGCGCGCCGGCTGAGCGCTATAATTCCACTTATTGTATCAGGGCCAGCGGCGACATTGTTAATTTTTCTAGCGAAACCGGCTGCACCGAAGCCGACTATAATGATCTGGGTTTCCCGCTACCCGGCAACAAGTACACCACCATTTTAGGAGTGATTGATTTTGAGAAAATGCTGAATGCCGAGGAGACAGTGGAATTCGCCAGCAACGACGTGGATCAGTCTTTAGCCGGCGTGGCTTCTCTGGGGAATAAAATTTATAATTTTACCGGCCAGACCGATTACTATATCAGCCAGCCGCTGACTTTTTACAATGCCCGTAATCTGGATTCCTCGGGGGCCGGCACCATCATCATCAACGGCAATTTGCATATTAACAAAAACCTTTATTACGAAAGCAACGCCGTCACCGCTCAAATAGAAAATTTAGCCTCGGTGGCCTGGATTGTCAGGGGCGATGTGATCATTGACGGGACGGTCTCTAACGTCGTTGGCGATTTTATCGTGGTCGGCCCGGAGCCGGCGGTGGCCTGCGCTGATCCTCGTCCGAGCGGTTGTGGTGAATTTAGAACAGGGGCTGACGCAGACAGCCCGAGGCAGCTGGTCTTAAGCGGTTTGGTTATGGCCAGGGAGATGTTTTTTGAACGGAGCTTTAGGCTGGCGGGTGAGCCGGCCGAAAAGATTATTTATGACGGCCGGGTTATAGTTAACACGCCGCCGGGGTTGGAAAACGTGGCCAAAGGCCTGCCTCTGTGGCGCGAGTCCACGGTTTCCGCGGATTTTGAATAGCCGCTTAGCCGATCAGATGAGGCCTGATTTTAGCTCAGGCCTTTTTGTTTTTTAATTTAGGCCCAAGGAACATAATGAACCCCCAGCCGTATAGCCGTTTTGTTATCACGTTTTGTTATCATCTTTTCAAAAGAGCGGGATTTATGTTATAATTTAATTTAAAGAAAGCTGTTAAGCAGTTTTTTTCACTTTGAATTTTATGGGAATTTTTTCTTCGGCAAAAGTCAGTTACGTTGGCGTAGACGTAGGCACTGCCAGCATTAAATTAGTGGAATTAAAACGTGAATCCGGCCGTCCCTTTTTGGTCACTTACGGGTATGTTGATATTTCCACCGATATTATCAGAAGCAATACGCCGGAAACCCGCAAAAAGATCGTTGATTCCTTAAAAAAAGTCATAGCTTCGGCAGGGGTGACCACGGCGAGCGCTATTGCCGCCTTGCCTACTTTTTCCGTTTTTAACTCCATTATCACTTTGCCAAAAATGCAGGCTAAAGATCTGGCCTCCGCCGTCAGATGGGAAGCGAAAAAATACGTGCCGTTGCCTTTGGAAGAAATGATCCTGGACTGGAAGATCATCAAAGAACCGGGCGAGAAAGTTTGCGCGGTTGAAACATCAAAAAAGTTAACGCTGGAGCAACAGTCAAAAAAGGGCGGTTTTTCTTTATTCAGCAAAAAAAAAGCGGTTAAAGATCAATCGGGTGATCAGGCTGAAGCCAAAGCAAAGCCGCCTAAAAAGGCCGCTATGGAAGATAAATCGGCGGTCATTATGCCCGAGACGCGGCCAAACAAACCTGATATTTCGCGTATCTTAGTCACCGCCGCGCCTAAGAATTTAGTCAACCGCTACATCCAGATTTTTAACCAGGCCGGCTTAAAGCTGATCAGTTTAGAAACTGAGGCTTTTGCTTTATCCCGTGCTCTAATCGGCGCCGATAAAGCCACCATTATGATCGTGGATATCGGTTCCATTACCACCGATATGTGCGTGATTGAGCAGGGCGTGCCAATTTTAAACCGCAGTATTGACGTTGGCGGGCTGACCATAACCCAGTCCATCGCCAAAAGCCTGGATATCAGCCTGGAGAGAGCCGAACAGTTTAAAAGGGATTTTGGGGTTAGTATTAATCAGGAATCAAACCAGAAAGGCATACCTAAAGTGATTACCACGGCGTTAGCGCCGATTGTCAACGAGATCAAATACGTTTTTGACCTATACCAAAATCAGGGGAATCTGGAAGTTGAGAAAATTATTCTAGCCGGCGGCTCGGCCTTTTTACCCAACTTGGCTGATTATTTTGCCAATTTGTTCAACAAGCCCGCGGTTATTGGCAATCCCTGGGACAGGGTGGTTTACCCTGAAGAATTAAAGCCTGTTTTGGACGAGGTCGGTTCCCGGCTGGCCGTGGCTATCGGTTTGGCGATGAGAGACCTATAATTAATTTTGAATTTTCAATAATTTATTTTAATTTTTAATAAATCCGGAGGTGTTTTTTAAGGCTCAGCGTCGTTTATGTCTGGTCAACGTCAAGTTTATAAAAAAAGTGACGCCGGCCGAGGCCGCGCAATTTACCGCCGACTTTCCGTGGACGCAGTATCATTTATCCGGCACCTTTTCTAATACCTTAACGGCCTTGCCCAGCACCAGCCTTTGGTGTTGCGTTTGCAAGCAGGGTTGCCTGGCAGAATTCGTTTCTAGAGGGTCTAATACCCTAACCGTAAAGGTGCTGGATTTATCAATTTTAATTAAGCTAATTTTAAAACCTGTTAAGCCATGAGTGCCGGTGATGACAATATAAATCTATTGCCCGATGATCTGAGAGATCAAGAGGCAAAACTTAGTTCGGTCAAAAATGGCAACGTGCCGGTCACTTTTCATATTCCGCAGAATCCTGACCGGACCGTTTTGGCCGCTGCGCCTAAATCGCCAGCGGCTGATAATCTCGCCAGACCATTGGGTGAGAACAAATCCGGTCTGCCCCAAGTAAAATCAATGGCTCCGGCAGTTCAGCCGAAAATAAAAACCCCCAAGCTTAAAAAGGGACCAGGCTTTTTAAGCAAATTGTTTGCCAGGTCAGCCAAAAAATCGTCCGCTTCAGTCTTACCCTTAGTAAAGCCCGTCGGCGGTGACCAGCCCAAGGACGGCCATCGGGCGGCCGAGGCTTTGGCTCCCAGCCTGGCAAGCGGCGAAGGGAACAATGTTGAGCCCGGCCAGGGACAAAGCTATATTAACGCGGAGATGGACGTTAACCTGATTCCGGAGGGGACTTATTTGCTGCCTAACAGCAAAATTTTTAAATCTTTTATTGTCCCCCTGATCATCAGTTTGGCGATCGGCGCCTTGCCTTACGTTGGTTTAATGGTTTATCAGGGTATATTAAAGGGGCAGAGCGAGCGGCTGGCAATGGAATTGCAACAAAGCGAAACCGCCGCGCAGCAATACAAAGCTTTAGAAGCGGAAGCGGCCGTCTTAGTTGATAAAGTTGACGCCGCCAAGGCGATTATTGACCGGCATGTTTATTGGACAAAAGTTTTTGGCCTGCTGGAAAGCTTAACTATCAGCGATGTTTATTATAAAAATATTGCCGCTAGTGAGAATGGCCGCATTACTTTATCAGCTACCGGCACCAGTTATACGGCCGTGGCCAAGCAATATCTTGTTTTTCAGCAGTCTAATTTAATCAAAAACGTGACTATTTTAGGCGGGAGCGGCGATTCCACTCAAGGCGAAATCAGCTTTAATATCATTTTGGAATTATTCCCGGATATATTTTATTCATTAGCGGCAGATTAATTGGCGTATGGCTTTAAAAATCAAAAAAAAGAAAAAAGAGCGCAGTAATTCCCTAAACATTTTTTTAAACAAAAATGTCAAGCTGGTCAAATACGGATTTTTTATCGCCGTCGTGGTTTTGCTGCTGCTATTTTTAGTCCAGCCGAAATACGTTCAGGTCAAACAAACGCAGTCAACCATGTTCCAGGACCAGTCCAGCGAATTGGCCGGTTTTAAAGAGTACATCCAAAGTTTAGAAGAATTGCAAACGGTTATGGTCAATTATCAAAAGACTTACGGCCAGAATATTGCCAAGTTAAGCGAACTGTTGCCGACAGAGCCGCAGGTGCCTAATTTAATGGCGCAATTGGAAGCGCTGGTCCAGGCGAGCGGTTTTTCCGTCACCTCCCTGAATTTTACGGAAAGTTCCGCTTTAAACGCAAAGGCCGCACCGGCCGAGAACGGGACGGCCCAGGCAACTGAGGGATCCGTCCTGGCTTTACCCGAGCTTGACCCGTCTGTTCACGATCTCAGAATCGCCATGGTCATTGGCGGCGGGGATTATTTTAACTTTAAAACTTTACTGGCTAATTTAGAAAAACATCTGCGAATCATTGACGTTAGCGCCATCGCCTTTTCGGGCGCGAGCGAAGAGACCTCCATTAACCTGACTTTAAATACTTATTATTACCGTCCGGATAATTTATGAATAAGACCGGGAAAAAGCAATCGTCTAAGAATATCATTTTGGTCGTGATAATTATTTTTGTGATCGGCGGTACCGTCTGGTATGTTTTTAGTTCGGCCCCGCCTCCGCCGGCCGAGAATATTTCCGCCGAGGGGACGACCGTGAACAAATATTCCAGTTCCATCAAGCGCCTGGATAACATCCTTAAGTCTTTGAACCCGGAGTTTTTCAGCCGTGATATTTTTAATCAATTAAAGTCGTTTATTAATCTGCCTTTGGAAATCGGACGCCCGGGCAAAGAAAATCCTTTTGCGGCGCCGCCCGCGCCGGAAGATTTGTTGCTCAATTCTTCAAGTTTATAAAAAAGTTAGCGTAATTTCATGTATGCTGAGGCCAGAGCTTTTACAACAATTGCTGGCTGAGCTTAAAACAGCCAATTTATTAACTCCGGAAAAGTATGACGAATACCTTTCTTTGGTTAGGTCCAATCCGGCCAGATTAAACAGTCTGTTGGAAAGCGATCCCTTGATCACCATGGAAGGTTTAGTACAGGCCAAGGGGCGGGTCTTAAACATTCCTTACGTTAATTTAGAGGGCAAAAAATTGGAGGATGAGGCTTTAAAGACCTTGCCTCAGGATTTAGCCCGGAATTACCGCATGGTGATTTTTGAAAAACAGGGCAGTGAGCTAAAGGTGGGGTTGGTTGACCCGACCAATTATAAAGCGGTGGAGGCGATAGAGTTTTTAGCCCGGAAAAAGAATTTTAAAATTAAATATTTTATTTTGTCTGCCCAAAGTTTTTCTTTGGCCGCTAAAGGTTACGAAAGCATCAAAGAAGAGGTGGGGGAGGCCTTGGGTTTTGCCGAAGAAAAGTTCGCCCCTAAAACCGGCGCCACCATGGAAGAGGCGACTCAGCTGGATGACGTGATCAAGTCGGCTCCCGTTTCCAAAATTGTTTCCGTTATTTTGCGGCATGCCATTGAGGGTAGCGCTTCCGATATCCATATTGAGCCGCAGGGGGATAAAAGCAAAGTCAGGTTCCGCATTGACGGAATTTTGCATACTTCAATCATTTTGCCTATTTATGTCCATGCCGCCCTGGTTTCTAGAATAAAAGTCGTCGCCAGTTTAAAGATTGATGAAACCCGGATTCCTCAGGACGGCCGAATTCGTTTTAATATTGACGGCAAAGACGTTGATTTTCGCGTTTCCATCATTCCTTTAATCAATCAGGAAAAAGTGGTGATGAGAATCCTGGAATCTCCCGATCGCGCGCCCACCTTTGAAGCTTTAGGCTTTAAGGGCCAGCAACTCAAGCAGATGAAGAGGAATTTAACCAAGCCTAACGGCATGTATCTGGTTACCGGTCCGACCGGGTCGGGCAAATCCACCACCTTGTTTTCCGCGCTTTCGGAATTAAACCAGGAAGGGGTTAACATCAGCACTTTGGAAGATCCGGTGGAATACCATATTGAAGGCGTCAATCAATCGCAAGTCCGGTCGGAACTGGGGTTTACTTTTGCTACCGGCTTAAGGGCTCTTTTAAGGCAGGACCCTGATATTATCATGGTCGGAGAGATTCGCGATAAAGAAACCGCTCAGCTGGCCATTCATGCCGCTTTAACCGGTCACTTTGTTTTGTCCACTTTGCATACCAACGACGCCGTCGGCGCCATTCCGCGCTTTATTGACATGGGCTCGGAGGCTTTTTTATTGGCCAGCACTTTGAACATTATTATCGCCCAGCGCTTAATCAGAAAAATATGCAATAACTGCAAGGTTAAAGACGAAGTTCCGGCCGAGGTGGTGGAAGAGTTGAAAAAAGATTTGTCTTTGTTGCCGGAAACGACCTGGTATGAAAACGTCAATAAAAACAAAGATTTGGTTTTTTACAAGGGCGAAGGTTGCATCCAGTGCGGCCAAACGGGCTATAAAGGCCGGCTGGCCATCGCCGAAGTCTTAACGGTTAATTCGCGGATGAGAGAAATAATCGCCAAAGGCTTTCCGGCCAAAGAAGTGGAGGCGGAGCTCAAGAATCAAAATTTTGTTAACCTCAAACAAGACGGCTGGATGAAAGTTTTACTGGGGGAGACGACCGTTGAGGAAGTGCTAAGGGTCACTAAGACTGAAGAGTAGAATGGATAAAGAATTAAGAATAAAGAATGAAGAAGAAAGAGAAGTTAAGTGTTAAGTCATGGGTAAATTGGTGAATAGGTGATTGAGTTAAGAGTTAAGGATTACCCGCCCGATTCGTTTTTGTAACCGGCGGGCAGGCTACATGATTAATTGAAAATTAAAATAAAGGCATCAGTTTAAAACAATTATTAACCAAGATTAAATAATGGTTAATCAGAGGAAAATATTAATTGTAGAGGATGACGGTTTTTTAATCCAAATGTACGCCGCCAAGCTGGAAATGGAGGGTTTTAAGGTGGTGGCGGCAGTGGACGGGGAAAAGGCTTTAAGGATGGTTAAAAAGGAAGAGCCGGATTTGATTCTCCTGGATCTTTTATTGCCGAAAAAGGACGGCTTTGAGGTTTTAGCCGAGTTGAAAAAAGATCAGGCAGTTAAAGACATTCCCGTGGTTGTTCTCTCTAACTTGGGCCAAAAAGAGGATATCAACAGGTGTTTGGCTTTAGGCGCTAAAGATTACCTGATTAAGGCTCATTTTGTACCCGGAGAAGTTGTGGCCAAGATTAAGCAATTTTTAGAAAATTATTGATTGAACAACTCTTTGGGCCGTCGCCTTTCAATTGGGGGGGGGGATTATTTTACGGTTAAACAAAATTTTAATACATTTTTTATGACAACCACTGAAAATTTAACTATCAATAGGATCTTAAACGCCGTCGCCGAAAGAAAGGCCACCGATGTTCATTTTTGTGGTTGGCAACAATCCCATCATCAGGATTAATGGTCAGCTGACTGATTTAGCTGATGAGGAAGTCATTAATCCTGAATTTTTGGAATCGCTGATTAATTTTTTTGCCGGCGAAGATAAATTAGAAATTTTGAAAAAGAAAAAGGAAATCAAGTTCGCCTTTAACTGGCTGGATAAGGCCCGGTTCAGGGTTTATATTTTTAAGCAGAAAGGCTATTACAGCATTTCCTTAAAATTAGTGCCACAGCAGGTTAGATCGCTTGAGGAAATCGGCCTTGCCAAGGCCGTGGCCGGTTTTTGCCGGTCCAAACGAGGCCTGATTTTTGTCAGCGGGCCTTTTAATTCCGGCCGGAGTTCCACCATGTCGGCCATGATTGATTTTATCAATAAAAATATCGGTGGACGGATTCTTTCCTTTGAAGAACCCATTGAGCAGATTTTTATCAACCAGAAGAGCATGATTGAACAAAGGGAGGTGGGGCAGGACGTTGATTCTTTTAGCCAGGGCTTAGCTTCCATTAAAGACGAGGACGTTGACGTGGTGGCGGTTTCTAAAGTTGATAGCATTGAAAGCTTGGAGTTGATTTTGGAACTGGCCGAATCCGGCCGGCTGGTCATGGCCATGGTGGATTATGACTCGGCGATCAGCTGTTTGGAAGGTCTGATCAGCGATTTTCCGCAATCCAAAAAACAGTGGGCGCAAGACGTTATCGCCGACTATCTGGTGAGCATTATTGTGCAAAGACTGGTGCCCACGGTGCAGGGCGGCATGGTTTTGGCGGTGGAGATTTTAATCGGCAGTTCTTCCGTTAAATCGTTAATTAAAGAAGGCCGCTACGGCAATGTTGAATCCATTATTCAGACTTCCAGGGCCGAGGGCATGATCAGTTTGGATTATTCTTTGGCGGAGCTGGTTAGAACAGGCAAGATCGCCCAGGCCGAAGCTATTAAACAGGCGGTTAAGCCGCAGGTTTTAATGGCCAGCCTAAAAAAACAGTAAATCACTCGCCTACGCATACGCTTCGGCGAAGCGGGCGGATGAATCACTGACAATATCCGGGCGCCATTAGCGATTCCTCGGCGAACAAACGGTGATATCTGTCGTTTGCGCGGATAGGTCACTGATGAATAAGCTATATTCACTAACAATAAAAATGCAATTTAATTATCGTGCCCGAAAAATTACCGGAGAAATATTTCAGGGAGTGGTGGAGGCGCCTTCGGAAGAAATAGCCGCCGATGTGTTAATGGACCGAGGTTTGTCGGTCATTACTTTGGAGACCGCCACCAACACGGCCGGGGCCGGCAAAAAAGAATTTAAGTTCGGCTTTAACAAGAAAGTTAAAAAGAAAGACGTGGTGATTTTCGCCCGTCAGCTTTCGGTAATGACTTCCGCCAATGTGCCGATTGTCCAGTCTTTGAAAATTATTACCCAGCAGACGGAAAAACAGAGCCTGCAAAAAATCGTGGCCTATATAGCGGATGAGGTGGAGAGCGGCGTTAAACTTTCTTCGGCCATGGGCCAATACCCCAAGGTTTTTACCGATTTTTTCGTCAGCATGATTAAATCAGGGGAAACTTCCGGCAAATTGGACGAAGTCCTGGAATATCTGGCGGATCAGGAAGAAAAGGATTACGACTTGATCAGTAAAATTAAAGGCGCCATGATTTACCCGATTTTTATCATGAGCGGTTTGGTGGTGGTTGGCATTGCCATGATGATTTTTGTCATCCCCCAGCTGACTTCCATGTTAACCGCCTCGGGCGCGGCTTTGCCCATCAGCACCAGGATATTAATCGGCTCCAGCGAAGTGATGAGAAATTACTGGTGGGCCCTGCTGATTGCCGCCGTGGGTATTGGCGCGGGCCTAAAATACGGCTTGGCGACTCCCGCCGGCAAAAACCTAGCGGATCATTTTAAAATCAAACTGCCGGTTTTTGGCACTTTGTTTAAAAAGATTTATTTGGTGCGTTTTACCCAGTCTTTGGCCACTTTGGTGGTTGGCGGCGTGCCCTTAACCGATGCTTTAAAAATAGTTTCCGAAGTGGTGGGCAACGAGGCTTATAAGTCGTTAATTGATCAAACCATCAAGGAAGTGGAGGACGGCAATTCCGTGGCGGTGGTTTTTTTACAGTCGGATATTGTGCCTAAGATGGTTTCCAACATGCTGGCAGTGGGTGAAAAAACCGGACGTTTGGATAATATTTTGGACAAGATCAGCGGTTTTTACACCCGAGAAATTGAAAACATGGTGGCTAACATGACTCATTTGTTGGAGCCTTTTATAATGGTTCTGATCGGCGTGGCCGTTGGCGGCATGGTCGCGTCTATTATTTTACCCATGTATAACCTGGCCAATCAGTTTTAACGCCAAACAAGAGTTTGATTTATAGCCGGTAAATTTTTAAGAGAGATGAATGGGCAGATTAATAATACCTTCATCAAAATTATTTGTCATCCAATCTTCCTGCTGACTAAAGGATGTTTAAAAGCTGTTAATTAGTTGTTAGCCTTTAGTTGTTAGCCTCTTGATTTTTTATTAGTAATTTGTTATAATAAAATTAACATGGTTGTGGAATAAGTTATCCACACTTTTATGGTTATATATTTTAGGATAATAATATTAAACCTTTTTATGAAAAACAATAAAGTCATGTCAAAAGGCAGGCAAGGTTTTACCTTGATTGAACTTTTGGTGGTTATCGCCATCATTGGTCTGCTTTCCACCCTGGCCGTTGTTTCCTTAAACGGCGCCAGGTCCAAAGCCAGAGACGCCCGGCGCGTTTCCGACTTAAAAGCCGTTTCTTCGGCTTTGGAATTATACCGCGACGATAATTTGGATAATGTAGTGAGCATTGACACCGATTGGGATACAACTATCGGCACCAACCTTAACGCCACAGCTATTTATTTGCCGGCCGGCGCTCCCACTGATCCCGATACCACCAGGGCCAGCGGCGGGCTCAATGAGGCGGATAGCTACGCTTATTGCTCGGACGGCGATTTTTATCTCTTAGCCGCCGTTTTGGAAAATAACCCCCCGGGCAAAGGCTTAAACGGAGCGATTGCCACTTTTGGCGACGGTAGGTGCGTTAACGCGGGCGGGATTATTAACGCTAGCACGCTTACATGCAACGGCGCAATGAATTTTTGCTTAGGACGTTTATAAACATTAAAAATATAATTTAACCAAGCCTGATTCAAGAATTGAATTTGACTTGGAGAAAGGTCGAAAAATTTTATCCAAAATTTTTTTGGATGTTTCATCCCTTTATTCTGTCTAAATAAAATTAATTATCATAAACAATTATGAAAAATAATAAAGTCATGTCCAAAAGCAGGCAGGGGTTTACCTTGATTGAACTGTTGGTGGTTATTGCCATCATCGGTCTGCTCTCCACCTTGGCCGTTGTGTCCTTAAACGGCGCCCGTCAAAAAGCCCGTGATGCCAGAAGAATGGCTGATGTTAAAAGTTTGCAGTCTGCGGTTGAACTTTACATTGGCGATAACGAGACGCCTATTGCCGATCCTGGTACTTGGGCCTTATTAAGCTCGGGCCTGTTGACCTACCTGCCTGGCGGTGCGCCAGTTGATCCGGGCTCTAATGAATATGCGTATTGTGTTGATGCCAATACTGATAAATATTTAGTGGCTGCTGAATTGGAATCCATTGATGCTTTAGCCAGCGAGATTGATGGTGCAACTAATTACCTTGTTGGTGAGTGTGTTTATAGTAAGGGTTCCACTCCTGCAGGCGCGGTTAACTGTGATGATGCAGGTGCGGGAAATATTAACGGTGCGGCTGGATCCGCCGAGGGTTCTGTTTTTTGTATGGGAGGCATTACTTCCTAATAAATTCTTAGTGAAATATTATTTAATGATACTGGGTTAGCAAAATGATGTTTTAGAGTTAAATATTACGGCATACAGAAAGGCTCTTCTTTGGAGGGGTCTTTCTTTGTGGTGATGATATTTGGTATAATTAATAATGGAATAAGTCGTGAAATGCGTATTGCGCGATGACACCGTTTGTTCACTGCTGAATCGCCGATAACTCAAGGATATTTTTAGTGATTGATCCGCTTGCTTCGCCAAAGCGTAACCGTCGGCGAGCGAACTATCCGCTTGCTTCGCCGAAGCGTATGCGTAGGCGAGTGATTTACTGATAATTCCAGCCATATGGATTTGAATCAAATTTTTGAGCTTATTAATTACTTGTTATTTCACCTGTTTTTTTCGGCGCTCTGGCTTTGGTATTTTTATAGATGGCTGCATAAAAAAAATATTGAGTCAATTTTTAAAGCCAGCTGGCTTTCGTATTTAATCATCGTCATCATTACGGTGAGCGGCGGCGGCTGGTTTTTGTATCACAGCTGGTCAGCCAGCCAGATGTACGCTTATTTACTGCCGCCGCATTCAAATTATTTTTATCTGGTGATTTTTAGAACGGTCTTATTTCACCTCATCAGCCTGGCGGCGGGCCTGGTTCTTTATTATTTGCTTAAGTTCGTGGCCAGGCTGGCCAAGGCGACTTTTGTGGAGCTTAAGGAAATCAGGCTGTTGGCCTTGGGCGCTGTTTTGGCGGGCTGGAACAACGTTATGGTTTATTTAACAACCACCGCCGCCTTAATGCTGTTAACCTCTGTTTTTATCAATTTGTTTAAGTCGGGCCGCGGGCAGCGGCTGAGGCTTGCGCCTTATGTTTTTTTGGCGCTGATTTTCACTTTGCTTATCGGGTATAGGTTGACTTTTTATTTGGGGGTTTATTAAGCGCCATGAATTATCATCAATTTAGACAATTAAATCGGCCATCACGGTCAACTATTTTTAACCCAAAGATCGTTCAGGGTTTTACGCTAATTGAGTTAATAGTGGTTATAGCCATTATTGGTATTTTATCCACCTTGGCGGTGGTCTCTTTTAGTGATTCGCGCTCTAAAGCCAGGGATTCCGAGAGGCTTTCCGATGTCAGGGCGATCCAGGGAGCGGTGGAACTGTACATAGAAAACAACGGCACCGCGCCTGACCCATTTTTGGAAACCTGGACGGATTTGCAAGCCTTAATTGGGGTTAATTTGCAGGCCGGGACCTTGCCTTTAGACCCGCTGGCTGACGATGGTTACAAGTACGTTTACTGCCATGCCGGCCATAATTATCTTTTGGCGGCGGTTATGGAGAACGATCAGGCTATTGCCAATGACCTAGACGGGACCCACGGTTACACCGTGGCCAGCGAGTGCATTTTTTCCGCGGCCGATAATAACGTTTTGAACTGCGTTGATGCCGCGGGCGGGGGAGAGGTATCCGGAACGCGCGGTTCGGTTTTTTGCGCCGGTTACGCCAAAGGGACGTAACTACGAATATACGAATCGGTACGAATATACGAATATTTTAATTTATCTTTCGTATATTCGTAAAATTATTCGTAAATTCGTAGTATTCGTAAGACGATTCGTAATTTGTAGTATTCGTAAAATTATTCGTATATTCGTAAGATGATTCGTAATTCGTAGTATTCGTACATTCGTAATTTTCTTGCTTAATTTTTACTTTTTTAGATAACGCCTCAATCGGGCCATGTTTCCGGCCTGTTTTTTTGCGTCCAAAAATGTTATAATTTAGCCATGTATATAGTCATTATCGCTATTTTTGGCTTGATCGTCGGCAGCCTGCTAAACGTCATTATTTTTCGTTTAAAAAGCGGCGATAAGATCGTTTGGGCCCGGTCCAAATGCCTGCATTGCGGCCATCAATTGTCAGCGGCCGATTTGGTGCCGATTTTAAGCTATGTTTTTTTACGGGCCAAATGCCGCTACTGTCATAAAAAAATAGATTGGCAATATCCGGCCGTGGAGGGTGTGACCGCGGTTATTTTTGTTTTAGGCTATTTAAAATTCCTGTCTCCGGTTTTAACCGTGGCCAATCTGCCAGCCTATCTGATTTTTTTGTTTTTTAGCGGCGTTTTATTGGTGATTTTCGTTTATGATCTAAAATACTATCTTATTTTGGATGAAGTGACTTTGCCGGCCTGGCTGTTCGCTTTTTTGGCCAACTGGCTGTTGGGCTTTTCAATTTTTAATTTATTGCTCGCCAGTTTGGTGCTGGCCGGCTTCTTTTTATTCCAATTTATTTTGTCCAAAGGCAAATGGATCGGCGGCGGCGACATCAGATTAGGTTTGGTCATGGGCGCGATGCTCGGCTGGCCGATGGTTTTAGTGGCTTTACTGCTCTCTTATATTACGGGCGCGGCCGTCAGCCTGGGTTTGCTGGTTTTTAAACAGAAATCCTGGGGCGATCAAATACCGTTTGGCACTTTTTTAACTTTAGCCACGGTGGTTGTTTTGCTTTACGGCGAGGTTATTTTACGCTGGTATTTAACCAAAGCTCACTTGCTATGATTAAGATCAAAAAGAATCAGGCCGGCTTTACTTTGGTGGAAATGATGGTGATGCTGGTGATTTTTGCCGTTATTTTTACCTTATCCCTGGTTAATTACCGCAAAGGCGAAAGGCTGGAGGTTTTTAGGTTAGCCACAAGCGGGGTGGCCAGCGCCATCCGGCAGGCCCAAACGTCCGCTTTAACCGGTTTTGGCAGCGAGGCGGACTTAAGCCCGGCTTACGGCGTTTATTTTGATCTGGCCGCCCCTGATCAATATTTATTTTTTAAGGATGATGACAATAATCAGGCCTACTCCGCTGGCCTGGACGAAGTTATTGAGACCGTTTTTTTGCCGGCCGAGATTGAACTGAGCGGCTACACGGGCGACGGACCGGTCAGCATTGTTTTTATCCCGCCTAAACCAACCACTTATTTTACCAGCGGCCTAGCCACTTTTCAGTCAGGCGAAATTACTTTAAGGCGTGAAGAATTTTCCACCAAAGAAGGCTTGATTACCCTTAATACTTTTACCGGCCAGGTCTCCGCCAAACTTCAGGAGGCCGCTGAATAAAACCAGCACCGCCCTTACTAAGCCCGGAGTGCTGGATAAAAATTATGAATTTTTTTAAACAATTTAAAAACCAGCAAGGCTTAGGCTTTTTGGAGATGATTGCCGCTTTAGGAGTGATTGTCACCGGCGTTATCGCCGGCCTGACTTTAACGACCTATAATTTAGCTTCGTCAACGGCCAGCGAAGGCAGGTTGTTGGCCGCCAATTTTGCCAGAGAAGCGATTGAGGTGGTCAGGAACAAGCGGGACAGCAATTGGCTGGCCGAAGCCGATTGGTTTGACGGCGTTTTAACGGGCGAAAACTACCGTCTGATAACCGCCTTTGATCCGGAGAGCAATTCTTGGCAGCTGACCAATGAGGCGGTGGATCTGGAGACCTGCGGTGATTGCAGTCTTTATTATCATCCGGCCAGCGGCGTTTTTAATCATGAGGCCGCGGAAGACGGCCGGCCGACCAACTACAAACGGCTGGTGACTTTACGGGAGATTTGCTGGCTGGAGGAGATTAGCGATGAAACGGTTTTAGGGCCCGGAGATCATTGCAGTGATCAGAGTTTGGCCTGGGCGGGCTGGGACGTGGCGGCGGACGTTATCTGGATTGACAGTACGGGCGAACATCAGCTGAACATTGTTGATCGTCTTTATGACTGGAAGTAGGTTATAGGTTATGATGTAGATAAGCGCGTAACGCGTAGACTGCCCGCCCGTTACGACAACGAGCGGGGCAGGTAGCGCGTAACAAATAATCAATAAATCAATAAATCATTGAACACGTAACTCTTAATCCGTAACTCACACCCCATTCACCCAATCACCTAATCCACCAATTTACCAATAACTTAACACTTAACTTCTCTTTTTTCTTAATTCATTATGCCAAAGATACTTATTGCCGGTGGTGCGGGGTTCACTATTATGGAAACGGTTTTAGTTATGGCTATTTTTTCCATCGCCACCACTTACGCCGTGGGCATTTTTGTTAAAAGCAACACCGTGCAAAAAAGGACAGCCAACGTGCAACAGCTAACGGCCGACGCCCGCTTTGTGGTAGAAGTGATGGCCAGGGAAGTCAGGATGGGCACGATTGACTACGATTACACTGGTTATGTTTTGCCTTTAGACGGTCCGCAGACGGTTTTGGCCATCAAGGATCAGGATAATCAGCCGGTTAGATTTAGGCGGTTTGCGGCGGCGGAGGACAGGCAGGCGGTTCAGGTTTGCACCGGCGATGACGTTTTTTGTTCATTAGACGCCAATTGGACGGATATTACCCCGGATAATCTGACGGTGAACAGGCTAAATTTTTACATCGCGCCGGCCCAAGATCCTTTCAGCTGGCAGCTGCCTGATTATTATTCCGACCTCCAGCCTTTGGTTACGATTATTTTGGAAACTGAAAGCTTAGCCAGCGCAGAGCTGGAGCAGCATCTGTCATATTTTCAGACGACGGTTTCTTCCCGAAGCTATCAAAGATAAATTTAATTGGTAATTTTTTTGGAAAAAGATGAATTTATTTAAAAATAATCAGGGTTCTATTCTGCTTTTAGCCATGCTGGTTATGGCCGGCGTGGTGACCGTAAGCTTGGGCACCACCACTTTGATCATTGCGGAGATTCAGCAATCGGTGAAATTGGATCAGTCGGTGGTGGCGTATTACGCGGCCGAAAGCGGCGTGGAGCGGTCCTTGTTTCAGGCCAGGAAAAAACAGTTTGAGCCGGAGGTTTTAAGCGGGCTGGAAAAAACCCTGGATAACGAGGCCAACTATCAGATCGTAGCTTCCAGCACGGAAGAAGTCTTGTACGCCACCCTGGCCGAAGACGAAAGTTACCAGTTTGATTTATACGAACCAAATTCTTTTAATCAATTAACTAATCCAATCCAGGCGATCGGTTTAAGCTGGGACGGCCTTTCGTCCTGGCTGGAGGTTAACTGGTCATGCTGGGATACTAACGGTAATTTGGGCAATCCGCGGTCGTCTTATAACGCCCGGCCGGCGGGAACGATTTATCTTAATTTATATGAGTCGCCCGCGTGCATTTTATACCGCGTCAGATTGATCGCCCGGCAGGCGGCCGCCAACAATATTCAAATCAGGGCCTACAGCGAAGTTGATCCGGTGGCGCGTTGCGGCAACCCGCCCAACTCCTGCCAGTCGCCGATTCCGGCCAGGGTTCGGATTAAGGGTGTGGGCCAATACCCCGGGGATTCCGATCAGGCTTCCCGTCAGGCGATTTTGGTCAGCCTGCCCCAGCGCTCGCCGGTTTACGGTTTGTATGATTATGTTTTATTTAGCGATGAGGAAATCAAGAAGGAAAATTAACTATTATTTCTAATTTACGAATCATCTTACGAATTTACGAATAATTTTACGAATATACGAAGGTTAAATTAAAAGATTCGTATATTCGTACCGATTCGTATATTCGTAATTGGTAATTCATAGTTATTATTTATGAATAAACATGAGGCCGGCCAGAGAGTCGCTAAACTAAAAAAGGAAATAGAACATCACCGTTATTTATACCATGTTAAGGATACTCAGGAAATTTCCGATGCCGCTCTGGATTCTTTAAAGCACGAGCTTTATCAATTGGAGCAGGACTACCCGGAATTGATTACCGCGGATTCGCCCACTCAAAGAGTCGGCGGCCTGCCGTCGGTCAAGTTTAGCAAAGTTCAGCACTCGCATCCTATTTTGTCTTTAGAGGATGTTTTTAGCATGGAAGAGGCGTACCAGTGGGAGGCAAAAAATCAAAAAATAATTTCCGGACCCTACCAATATTACGGGGAATTAAAACTTGACGGCCTAACCGTGGTTTTAACCTATTATGACGGCGTTTTGTTTAGGGGGGCGACCAGGGGAGACGGCCAGACCGGCGAAGACGTGACCGAGAATTTAAAAACCATTGAATCAATACCGCTGGAGCTTAACGCCGCCGATAAAAATCTCTTAGACAAAATCCCTAAAGTTTTTGAAGTCCGGGGAGAGGTGGTTATGACTAAGTCGGTTTTTGCAAAGATCAATCAGGAACAAGCTCGTTTAGGCCTGCCTTTATACGCCAATCCGCGCAACGTGGCGGCCGGTAGCATTCGTCAGCTTGATCCCAAAGTCACGGCCCAAAGAAAGCTGGATTGCTTCGCTTTTGAAATCATCACCGACCTTGGGCAAAAAACTCACGAGGAGGTTCATCACATATTGAATCGTTTGGGTTTTAAGACTGATCCGCAAAGCGTTTTTTGTAAAAATTTAGCGGCGGTAGAAAAATATATCCAACAATGGCAGACAAAGCGCCTGCAGCTGGATTATCAGACCGACGGTGTGGTGGTAGTGATAAACGATCTTGGCATTGCCCGCCGCTTGGGCAGTATTGGCAAGGCTGAGCGCTGGATGGTCGCTTATAAGTTTCCGGCGGAACAGGCGACCACGCTGGTTCAGGACATTACCGTGCAGGTGGGGCGGACGGGCGCTTTAACGCCGGTCGCTCTTTTAAAACCGGTCAGGATCGCCGGCACCACGGTTTCCCGAGCCACCCTCCATAATTTGGATGAAATCAAGCGCTTAGATATCAGAATCGGCGATACCGTCATCATTCAAAAAGCAGGCGATATTATACCGGATATTGTCAGGGTTTTACCCAAGCTGAGGACGGGGCGGGAAAAAAGATTTAACATGCCCAAAAAGTGCCCGATTTGCCGCAACGTTGTCTTTAAGCCCGCAGGTGAGGTGAATTATTACTGCAGCAATAAAAAATGTTTTGCCGTGGAACGGGAGCGCCTCATTCATTTTGTTTCCAGGAAAGGCTTTAATATTGAAGGCCTGGGCCCTAAGATCATTGAGCAGCTGGTTAATGAAGGTTTGATCGCCGGACCGGCGGATTTATTCAAATTAACGGTCGGCGATCTTCAGCCGCTGGAAAGATTCGCCGAAAAGTCGGCTCAAAATTTAGTTAAGGCCATCCAGTCGTCAAAAAAAATAGAATTAGCCAAATTAATTTACGCTTTAGGCATCCGCCACGTGGGCGAAGAAACGGCGGACGCGTTAGCGGAACATTTCGGCAGCCTGGCTAAAATCCAGTCAGCCGGGCGCGCTGACCTGGCGGCCATCAGCGACATTGGCGAGGTTGTGGCCGCGAGCATCGTTGAGTATTTTAAAGATAACGAACATCGGCAGTTTTTAAAAGATTTAAAAAAGGTCGGGACGGAAGCCTTCCAGACAGTCAGCCGTCAATTGAGCAAGATTGCCGGTAAAACTTTTGCTTTAACGGGCACTTTATCATGGCTGACCAGGGATGAGGCCAAGGATAAAATCAGACAGGCCGGCGGTAAGATTGCCGGCACGGTCAGCCGGCGGACGGATTACGTGGTCGCCGGTGCCAACCCTGGCGCGAAATATGATCAGGCTTTGAATGTGGGCGTTAAAATCATCACGGAAAAGGACTTTTTAGAGCTTTTAAAATAAATATGCTATGATAATCGTATCTTATTTATACATGACGCCGAGCGGGGGAGTTCATCTGGCTTTAACGCCCTCGCAATCTGGCCGTTATCAAGGCATTTAAATTATTTTATCAGGCTTTGGCTCTTGTCCGAGTTTTGTTCTAAAGTTATCTTAGATACACTTAAGCGGACGCTGGGCTTGGCCCATGGGGAATATATGTCTATCACTTTGACAGAAGTTGAACATTTGGCTAAACTGGCCCGTATTAATTTAAGCGGTGCGGAAAAGGAAAAATACGCCAAAGACCTTTCGGCGATTTTAGATTACGTAAAACAGCTTCAGCAAGTCAAAAGCGTCCAGCGGGCAGTTGATCGGGCCGAGGCGCCAGGGCCAAGCCAGTGGCGGGCCGACGCGGTTATCGGTACCAGCACGGCCGAGCAGGAGGAATTATTAAGCCAGGTGCCGGAACGCTCGGATCGTTTGGTTAAAACTAAACCGGTTTTTAAATAGGTCGGTCAGCCCAATATGTCTTTTTCATATTTAACAATCAAGCAAATCACCGACGGCCTTGAACGTAAGGAGTTTTCGTGCGCAGACATAGTTGAATATTACTTGAACAGAATTGAGGCCAATAAAGATCTGAACGCTTTCATCACTCTCTTGCCTGAAAGAGCCTTATTGGAGGCGAAAAAGGTGGATCAAAAAATTCAATCGGGCCAAAGACTCAAAAAATTTGAAGGCGTGCCCATCAGCGTTAAAGATATTATTTTAACCAGGGGGGTTAAAGCCACCGGCGGCTCCAGAATTTTGGAAAATTATTACGCCCCGTATGACGCCAGCGTCGTTAAATTTTTAAAAGAAGAGGGGGTAATTATTTTAGGCAAAACCAACTGCGATGAATTTGCCATGGGCGCCTCCAACGAAAATTCCGCCTTTGGTCCGGTTAAAAACCCTTGGGACAAAAGCCGCGTACCTGGCGGCTCTTCCGGCGGCTCCGCCGCGAGCGTGGCCGCTGATTTATGCGCTTTTTCCGTAGGCACGGATACCGGCGGTTCCATCCGCCAGCCGGCCGCTTTTTGCGGCGTGACCGGTTTAAAGCCGACTTATGCCAGGGTCAGCCGTCATGGCTTGATGGCCATGACCTCTTCATTGGATCAGGCTGGCCCTTTTACCAGAACAGCCGAAGAGGCGGCGCAAATTTTGGAGGTGATCGCTCGGCCGGATCATTATGACGCCACCTTAAGCCCTCAAGCGGCGGAGCCGTACAGCCAAAGACTAAACGAGCCGGTTAAGAATTTAACCATCGGTTTGCCTAAAGAATATTTTGGCAACGGCTTGGATCAGGAGATTAAGTCCGCCATCCAGGCGGCAGTTAAGGAGTTTAAAAAACTCGGGGTTAAAATAAAAAAAGTCAGCCTGCCCCATACTGCTTACAGCCTGGCCGTTTATTATGTTATTTTGCCGGCCGAGGTTTCCAGCAATTTAGCCCGTTACGACGGCATTCGTTACGGTTCGCCGTCTAAGGCGGCCAAGAATTTGGAAGAATTTTACAGTTTAACCAGAGCCAGAGGTTTTGGCGCCGAGGTCAAGCGACGGGTGATGATCGGCACTTTTGTTTTATCGGCCGGCTATCAGGACGCCTATTATAAACAAGCTTTAAGGGTGCAAAAAATCATCCAACAAGAGTACCGGCAGGTTTTTAAGCAGGTAGACGCCTTAATCACGCCCACCACGCCCACGCCGCCTTTTAAATTGGGCGAAAAGCTTAATGACCCTTTGACCATGTATTTGGCGGATATTTACACGGTTTCGGCCAATATCGCCGGTTTATGCGGTCTGAATATTCCCTGCGGCCTGACTAAAGATAAGTTGCCGGTGGGCTTGCAGCTTTTAGGCGCGCCGTTCCATGAGTCCACCATTTTAAAATTAGGCCATCATTTTCAGCAGGCGACTAACTGGCACCAGCGACGGCCGCCGGTTTAAAGCTTTGGCATTAATCAATTAATTCATACGACTATGCAGTCCGATAACCATGTTGCAAATAATCAAGCGGCCGCCGTGCCTCAAGCTTTAAAAAAGCGTTGGTACAAAAAATGGCAGTTATATTTAATCCTCGGTTTAACTTTGATTGTTTTGGTTTCGCTTTTGGCCTTTATTGGTCATAATTTTGGCCGCGGCGCCAGCGAGATAACTTTGGTGGGGGATGCCAAAGTTGCGGATGAGGCATTGTATCTGCATGCCGCTGACGATCCCAGCTGGGGCGAACCGGATGCCAAAATTAAAATCGTTGAATTCAGCGATTTTGAATGTCCTTTTTGCCAGGCGTCATTTCCCGTTGTCCGGGACTTGCTTTTTAATTATATGGATGACATTTATCTGGTCTACCGTGATTTTCCGGATTTTTTGAATCATCCGTACGCGGAGAAGGCGGCCGAAGCGGCCAATTGCGCCCAAGAGCAGGAAAAGTTCTGGCCGATGCACGATAAGCTTTTTGTTAATCAGGCAAACTTAAATTTAGAGGATTTAAAGCGTTACGCTCTGGAAATCGGTTTGGATGTTGAGGCTTTTAGCCAGTGTCTGGATTCGGGTAAATATTACGCGGAAATTCAGCAGGACTATCAGGACGGCGTTGCTTTAGGCGCCATTGGTACGCCCACTTTTTTTATCAACGGCTATCGGGTGAGCGGCAGCATCCCCAGGGAGATTTTTTTTAACATCGCCGATACTATTTTAGCCGCCGCGGCCGGGGACTGATAAATTTTTTATGCCTTTAAGCGCCATTGTCCGGCTTGTGGGATAAATTGGCTTAGTGTATAATGTTTGCAATTGTCGTTAACAAATTTAATCAGTATAATATGTTTAAAGAAAAATCATCATCCCAGGGCTTATTGGTAGTTTTAGGGCCAAAGACCGCTTTTATTTTAGGGATCATCACCGGCATTTTAGTGCTGGGCACGGTCGGGTTTTTTGTTTTGCTGGCCGGCAATTTTAAAGGCAGCGCGGCTTCTAAGAATGTAGTTCAGCTTAATCAAAATGTTAACAGCCAGCCGGCCCAGCCGGGAGCCGCTAATTTGCAAAAAATCACCAAAGACGATCATCTGCGCGGTGAGTTAAAGGCGCCGGTCATGTTGATAGAATTTTCCGACTATCAATGCCCTTTTTGCCAGCAGATTCATCCTACGCTTAAAAAGATTTTTGAAGATTACAACGGCCAAGTCGCCTGGGCTTATAAGCATTTTCCTTTGGACCAGCTTCATCCTTTTGCCAGGCAAGCGGCAGAAGCGGCCGAATGCGCCGGCGATCAGGATAAATTTTGGGAATATTCGGACAGTCTGTATAACAACCAAAAGCTCTTCAGCGAGACTTATTTTGCCCAGCTGGCGAGCGAACTCGGTTTGAATGCCGGCAAGTTTAATGATTGCGTGGCTTCCGGAAAATATAAAGACTTGGTCAGCGCCGATCAAGCCGAAGGCATCTCCGCCGGAGTCAGCGGCACGCCCGGCACTTTTGTTAACGGCCAGCTGGTTAAAGGGGCGGTGCCATACGAAACTTTCAAACAAATTATTGATTCCATCTTGGCTAAATAGTTTATGAAAAAGTATTTTTGGCTAGTTATTATTTTAGTTATCGCGGCCGGCTATTTGATATTTAACCGTTCAAAAACGGCAGAGTATGCGGAGTTGAGCACCGACCGTCCGGTTAGGGGCAATCCGGAAGCCAGCGTGGTTTTGGTAGAGTTTTCCGATTTTCAGTGTCCGGCTTGCGGCGCCGCGCAAAGCGTGGTTAAGGAAGTCTTGGATAAATACAGCGACAAAATCAGATTTGAATATCATCATTTCCCCTTAACCTCAATCCACCGCTACGCTTACAGAGCGGCGGAAGCGGCCGAATGCGCCGGCGATCAAAAAAAATTCTGGGAGTATCATGATTTATTGTTTGAAAATCAAAACAGCCTGCAGCCATCGGATTTGGAGCAATACGCCGAAAAAGTCGGTTTGGATGCGGAACTGTGGCGGGATTGCCTGGACACCCATGCTAAAAAATACGCGGTGGAAAAAGATATCAGCCAAGCCAGGATTCAGGGTTTAAACAGCACCCCGACTTTTCTTTTGAACGGACAAAAAGTGAGTGACTGGCGCAATTTGCCCCAGCTGGTACAGGCTTTGGTAGAGCCTTTGGTGCCGTTTCAAAACAGCGCCCTGGCGCCGGAGAACGTTCAATAAATTATTCATCTGATATGATTGCCTGGTTACATTATTTTGAACCCCAAGCGGTTTTATTCGACTTGGGGTTATTTAAAATCTATTGGTACGGCTTGTTTATGGCCGCGGCCATGTTGCTTTGTTTTTTGACTCTGCAGCGCTTAAGCCGAGCTGAAGCGGCCAGGCGGGCCCATTGGTGGAATTTGTCAGTCTATCTTATTATTTTCGGTCTGCTCGGCGCCAGGCTTTACCATATCCTTTTTTATAACGCCAGCTATTTTATCAGCCAGCCCTGGGAAATGCTGAGGCTGTGGCACGGCGGCTTAGCCATCTATGGCGCCATTTTCGGCGGCTTAATCACGGTTTATTTTTACACCCATAAGCACCGGTTATCCTTTTGGTCTTACGCTGATATGTTAGCCATAGTTTTGCCGTTAGGCCAGGCGCTCGGACGCTGGGGCAATTATTTTAATCAGGAATTATACGGCCGCGCCTGTTATTTTGATTGGTGCATTCCCATAAGCGGCCGGGCGGGGTTTTTCCATCCGGTTTTTTTGTACGAGTCCATGTTAAATTTACTGCTTTTTGGCATTTTATACGGCTGTTATCGGGCGAAAAAGTTTGCCACCGGCGTTATCACTTTTTGCTACTTAATCGGCTATGCCGTTATCAGATTTTTTTTGGAATTTTTGCGTTTGGACGTTAGCCAGACGAGCGGCGGCTTAAAGTGGGTCCAGTGGCTGTGTTTGACGATTATTTTGTTTTCCGCCTTGGCCATATTCAAGATCTTGCCAAAAAGAAATCAATAGTTTATAATGGAGCAGGCATTTTTTAGTTCGTCAAGAATTATACAAATAATTTTCTGTTGGGACGGTAGTTCAGCTGGTTAGAACGCCGCCCTGTCACGGCGGAGGTCGCGGGTTCGAGTCCCGTCCGTCCCGCCAGAAAATTATTTGTATTTTTTGTTTAAATAACTTGCCCGCCCTGCTTGCCCGCCGTAGTTGGAGGCGTAGGCGGGCCTGCCCGCCGTAGTTGGAGGCGTAGGCGGGCCTGCCCGCCGTAGTTGGAGGCGTAGGCGGGCCTGCCCGCCGTAGTTGGAGGCGTAGGCGGGCCTGCCCGCCGTAGTTGGAGGCGTAGGCGGGTCACGGCGGAGGTCTTTGCCTGCAAGGGGTTCGCCGGCGTAAAATCCACAGAGTCGCCTTGCGAAAATTTTACGTGGTTTATGACCCTTTATAAAAAGGCGCTGGATTTTATCTCGCATATCAAAAAACGTCGAGTCTGAGACTTCGGCGTTTTGTTATGAAAGTTATTTAATCTGGTCAACTATTTTGGCGAAGACTTCCGGATTTTTATTGGCGATTTCCGCCAGAATTTTTCTGTCCAGCGCAATATTTTTTGTCTTCAGGGCATGGATAAATTTGCTGTAAGACAGCCCATACGGCCTAACGGCGGCGTTTAATTGAATTTGCCAGAGCCCGCGTTTAAGCCTTTTATTCACCTTACGATCCCTGTAGGCGTAAGCGCCGGCTTTTTTTATGGCCGGTTTGGCCAGTTTGATTTTTTTCTTTCGGCCCCATTTATAACCTTTAGCTTGGCTTAAGAGGGCTTTTCTTTTATGAGCGCGGACCCGACCTCGTTTTACTCTAGGCATAGATATTTAGGAGTTAGTAATTAGGAATTAGCGATGAGAAGCTAGGCGTAGGGCATCAGGCGTTTGATGTTTTTAGCGTTGACGCCGGCTAAATCTTTATCCCGTCTTTTATTACGCCTGACCTTGCCTCTTTCTTTAGCGTTAAAATGATCCTGGCCGCCGGTGCGTATTTTAAGCTTTTGATTTTTAGTCTTTCTGATTCTTTTACTGATGGCTTTGTGAGTTTTGAGTTTCATATTAATTGAATGATATTTTTATAACCCGTCGGTGCCTATGCCGGTGCCGTTTAGTTTGAAGATTTCGGCCAAGAGCTGGCAGGGTGATTGGTTATTGGTTAATTTTTTAGTTGGTTGTCGTTGTTTCGTCGGTCTTGTCCGTTTCCGGGTCATCCGGCAGATCAGCTTGATTTTTGGCTTTAGCGTAAACAGGGTTTTTGCTTGGCGCGATGATGGCCGAAAGCTGGTTGCCCTGTTTTTTGGGGACCTGTTCTATGATGACATTATCCTGGAAGAAATTTATGAAAACATTGATTTTTTGGATCGCTTCTTTAGTGTATTGCCTTTCTCTGCCCCTAAGGATCATTTCTATTTTCACTTTATCGCCTTTGCTTAAAAATTTTTGCGCCTGATTTTGCCTAAATTCCAGATCATGCTTGCCGATTTTGTAAGAGATTCTAATACCCTTGGTTTCTACTTTTTTGGCGTGTGATTTTTGCTGCTGGGCTTTACGGGATTGTTGGTATTGAAACTGGCCGTAATTGAGGATTTTGCAGATGGGCGGTTCGCTTTTAGGATTGACTTCCACCAAGTCCAGTTCTTTTTCTTCCGCCAGCTGCAGCGCCTGATTCAGGGGCATGTTGCCTAAAGACTCGCCGTTTTCGTCAATGACCGAAACCTGCGACGCTCTGATTCTTTGGTTGACCGGGAAATATTTTTTATCCAGTTTTTTGGTAAATTTTTTTCTTTTAACTCTTAGCATGATTGTTAATTATTTTAATGTTTCTCGGAGAATTATTTGTAAAGTTTTTTTACCGGCAGTAGTTTAAAATATTTTTCTCTTCTTTGGGCGTCTGTTTTGTTCAGGTAAACTTCGTAAAAGATTAATTTAAGCGGCCGTCTATTTGCGGTTGATTTAACTAAGCCCTGATAAATAATTTTTTTTTAAGGTTGGCTGAATAGTCGGTATAAAATTTTAGATCTTTGAGGCCAAGAAGAATGTAAACAAAATAAGACAAATAATCGCTTTTCATTGTTGGTTATTTTTAAGTATGTACTATTTCAATTTATGGCAGGATCATGAAGTATTTGTCTCACTTCATTTGGCAAAACTTCATGGTGGAGATGGTGGGTCTTGCACCCACGTCTGGTTACACAAAATTAAAACTTCTACTGGAATATTCCTTTTAATGATTCGGTCAGAGAGATGAAAAAGGAAAAATCCCCAAAGACCTACGCCTATAAGGTGGTTTTGACAATTACATTAAGGCTCTGCAATTATCTATTCTGATAATATGACACCCGCCTTAGCCATCAGAAATCACTAAGTTGGATGGTTGCGGCTTATTTTAAGCTACAACGGAAGCAAAAGTCGGAACGCTGAAAGCGCTCTTAACTTTAGCTAAAATGTTCTTGGCATTTATCCAAGGTGCAAGTTTTGGTCGGGCCTGAGCCCAACAGAAGTTCCTGCGACTTCTTCCAGCTATTTTGATTTTAATGTAAACGAGCAAATTAAAACATCCCCATGTTGGCAATCAGTTACCTTTTGACCAGCTTTCTTTTTCTTCTTTCAAAATCACGCTTTTTGATCGTTTCGCGTTTATCAAATTTTTTCTTGCCTTTAGCCAAGACAATCGTGATTTTAATAAGCCTGTGGCTGGTAGTATACACAGAAAGCGGTAAGATTGTCAACCCTTTTTGCTTGGTTTTGCCGATAAGCGAGTCTATTTCCGCGCGATTCAAAAGGAGTTTACGGTTACGAAAAGGCTGGTAATCATTTTGGCTATAGCCTGATTTTGGGTATCTGGTAATGTTGGCCCCCACCAGCCAGGCTTCGGGTTTTAAAGACTTGGTGTTGTTTTTGATGGTGACGTAGGCGCCTTTCAAGCTGATCTGGCCTTTTTTAACGGATTTAACCTCGCCGCCGGTCAACTTTAAACCCGCTTCCCATTTTTCAAGGATTTCGTAGTCATAAAGCAAGCGTTTGTTACCGGCTAGTTCGGGCATTTGATAAATAAATCACGGATAGTTCACTCGCCTACGCATACGCTTCGGCGAAGCAAGCGGATAGTTTACTCGCCTACGCATACGCTTCGGCGAAGCAAGCGGATAGTTTACTCGCCTACGCATA